>Ga0126336_10001000_pt1 | contig 13668 bp, 7 predicted proteins | sample SidCmetagenome_FD_92530 | JGI IMG/M metagenome (GOLD analysis project Ga0126336, IMG submission 92530) | Coral microbial communities from El Islote,Puerto Morelos, Mexico - Siderastrea C C metagenome | ecosystem: Host-associated > Invertebrates > Cnidaria > Coral | place: El Islote,Puerto...
TGGACTTCTTTTCAACCTATCGAGGGTCCTAAATAGGCCTGCTATTGTTTGTCCCGTCCCGTCCCGCCTCCGAGCCAACCAAAAGTCCTCGTCTCGATCCAGCCTTGGCATGGTGCGAGATGGCTTCAGTTCCGATATTCACTGTTTATGCACCCTATGATTAAAAGTACGACGTTTAAAAGGAGGCACAAAGAACGTGATCAAAATGACGTGGTCATCTAAAGCATACGAACTAGAAGAGTCCAACCGAGGGTTTAGCAAGATGCAGCCGGGGGGAGTCAAAATGGAGAAATAATGAACTCTGTATAACTCTCTGTCTCTCGAGCGTTCAGCCAAAGAATTTTAAAAATCAAACTGCACACCTATTATTAAATTATTAAGTTATTCATTTATTTATTTATGTTACTTTTTACCCTGTCACTCCTGGTGTAAAACCTGACTGCAGTTATTTCTAGGTTTTGAGTCTGTGGATGGAATCCCACGCCATGGCAATTCAACTGGAAGCACTACTTCCCTGTGGTGTTGTTTATACTGTATAAGGTGATTCTAACTTTTGAGACTTCGATTAAATCCTTAAACCATTCAAATGAAAGCTACTGAGAAGTACTTTCCTGTCGTCCTGCTGTATATGATACTGTTCAAGGTAGTTCTAACTTTTGATTTTGTGAATGAAATCCTAGAGTGTGGCCACGTAAACGAAAGCTATTGAGCGGTACTTGCCTGTAGTGCTTGTTCATTATGTATACTAAGTGGTTGTAACTTTTGAGCTTGTGAATGAAATCCTAAAGTGCGACCATTTTAAAAAGCTTTTTGCAGTGCTTTTTATATCTGTACTGCTTGTTTTTCATCTTATTTAAAAACTTCAATATAGAATTTTGTTAAATTGAGAGTAAAATGGGTAAAACTGTAAGAAGAATTATGACTAATGATTTTATGATTTCGTTGTTGCTTCGCCCTGACTGTTAGTTCCCGCTGGAAGGGGTAATTTCTTCATACAAAATCACAAAAGTAAGGCTCAGAAATTTTTCTAAAAGCTGCATCAATACGCTTATTCATCGTTACAAGTAGATTTTGCATAGAGGAGCATAAATTTTCTTATGATGGCTATCCGTTTTAACTACATTTGCGTTAATCTGTTACTGAAATGTGATAAAAATAAGGACGCGACCAATACTGGGCTTGATTGTGAAAGAGATAAAGCTCACAATTTTATTCCGTCGTAAAACCGAACATTTTCTTCATTATTTGATGTTTAAGGATAATCTTACAGCATGAAAGCAATTTTGCTGTACTTGTGGCTCTTTAAGTCACCGTTCCATAACCAATAAAACCGACATAATGACTTGGTGATTGCGACAAATGCTGCTATAACTGCTTCTTTTAAAGATATTTGTCACAGAGAAATGACTACAAGTCTAATATAAGGCGTATCACACAAGGCACTTGAAACATCATGTATAAATAGAACGACCCGACGCGAATCGCTCATTTCCCACCTTTTTACAGTGTTATCTTTCAGAAGTTACAGAAACGACGAAGAGAAATTGAACAAAACGACTGCCAAAAACATGGCGGTGAGAAAAACTTGAACACTCGCAATGGAGCTGCTGGGTGCGTGTTTTCAAATTTGCATCTCGGCCAAGTTGTGGTTTTTTGACGCTTCGGCGGTACATCGTCCGAATTCATAACATGTCTTCATCGGAGAAATAAGATAACATGGCAAGAGTTTTGCTAACTCGAAAGAATGTTTGGTGGCGTCAGATAGCATTGGAGAAACTATAGTTTATAAGTGACTTCCCGCCTGGAACAAGGACTATGTTCAGTGTCTACAGCCATGCTGACAGAATTGTGTGGTGAGTAATTTCTTCGCAGCAACTTAGTTTGTATTTGCCATTGCTTTTTGTTGAATGTTTTCTGAATACAGTAATTTGTGAACTAAAATAAATAGAATATTGCCTGACTTACACCAGAAAATATGAACAGAGAGAAATACTAATGATTAGCTCCTAAGAATATTCGTAAAACAAAGGCAACTTTGCATCATGATAGGTTTCGTCAATACACTATTCAGAAGACGAGAATAAAAATTCCATTGAAGGAAATCAATTGAACACTGCAGTGTTTTATTTACAAGTTTTAAAAAGGGGACCGCAATGCAGTATTTACAAAAACATTAATAACCACTCTTCTTTTACTTTTATACGTTTCTTTCTGACTATTATTACTCTCCCTCGAAGCCATTTGTCTTTGTGTGTTTTGTACAACGCAGCGCTCAATTGCTATTTCTAAATAGAAGTGGTCCTTTACCTAGTTAGAACGCTCTTTCGATAAATGAAAGCACGTCAAGATTAAGCATTCCAGTTTTTATATTTTAACAATTTGTTTCCTTTTCAAAAGTTTTCCTTTCTTAGTTTGACGTGAGAGACTAACGCCGCTAGTTACTATTGTTGTCGTCTATTCATCACGATTTTGTACATTTGAATTCTTTTGAACTGTGGCTTCGAACTGATTTTTAGCAAATAAATGCGCATGAATAATTGGTTTGTAACAATCGGGTTTTATATAAGTTCAGAAAATAAAATAAAAAAACTGGCACACTCACGTAATCTTCTCTACCAAAATTAAGATGTAAAAGTGGTCACAAATTCACTGTTAAACCAAATATTGCCCAGTATAATGCGCTGACACCCTTCCAATTTCATGATTGTAGGACAACGAAAAGGTTGAATTAAAGGTACTCAAAGGAGTACAATAAAACAAAGCCGGAATCGGAGTACTCTATAAAATGGCGCCGTCATTTTTGAGTAATCTGTCAGGTTGCCTTAGTATTCAGGTTATATTGTTCCTCTACTGGTCGCCTTTTGAATTCGTTGATTGTAGATAAATAGAAACCTCACGTCCAAAGTGTTCAATGAATAGCGAGAACAATTTTCGAATTAACGTATTGTATTTTGTGCATAAGAGATGTCTCACATCCGGTACGTGATATGTTCCTTGCACAAGCAAGTACATCAACTTTACTCACTATTCCTTGATGATTTTTGTACATTTATCGTTTCAAAATCCTTTGGCTGTGATTTAGTTTTGTATGTGGACTTTAAAGTATTTATTGCTAGTTTTAACGATTACTTGTTTCATAGGGCGATATCTTTCCTCGGCAGTTTAATAGTGACAAAAGAATACCGTATATTTTGCAAGACAGTGGATCACTTAAAATTCTTCTGTTAGCAAGCAAGCCGTTGTCTCGGCTTTTTTATTTAGCGATATGTTAACAAGAAATTACAGAAAGACTTCCATAAAGGACAGATGTGATGGGCCAAGTTTTCCGATTTTTTTCGCATAATATATTGACCACTAAAAAATATAGCCTCACAAAGTACTTACCGTTGTCAGTTGTCCTTAAACGGTTTTTTTATTGCCCTTTCTCTATTACGCTTCTCGGAATTAATTTTAACGTTATTCTTTTTCCTGAGCAGTAAAAAAGAATGTGGACTTAGATACGAGTGTGGCCTTTCGAGAGGCAAAGTTAGATGAACGAACGTTTCTATAATTTTTGTACTTTTGTTTTTCGACATTATAAAATGTAAAAATTTCACCATGTCTTAATTGTAGACGGCCTGAGGTTTTGCGTTACTTTACTACAATTTTATGGCCTTACAAAGTACTCATCGTTGTCAGTGGTTTTAAAACGGTTTTTTAGCGCCCTTTCTCTTTTACGCTTCTCGGAATTCATTTTAACGTTATTCTTTTTCCTGAGCAGTAAAAGAGAGTGTGTGGACTAAGCTACGAGTGACGCCTTTCGAGAGGCAAAGTAAGATGAATTAACGGTTCTATTTTTAATATATATTTTTGGTTTTAGACATTTTAAAATGTAAAAAAATCACGATGTCTTAATTGTAGACAACCTGAGGTTTTACGTTACTTTGCTACAATTTTTATGAGCTCATCGTTTGTATGAAGCTACAGAAGAAACGGAATGTCACTGGTCATAAAACCATTCCAAAAAGAACAATACAGTTCGGCAGGTCGGCAGGTGGCAACTCGGAATGATAGCGCTGTACATACCCCGAGGCCTTTGCCTTTCTAGAGTGACAGTGAACACAGATTTGACAAATTTTCTAACATTTCCACCTCCCATTTTACAGTACCGCCAAAAAGCGCCGCTGTGTACATTTCACTTAAATGGTCACACTTTAGGATTTCATCTGGCATGGAATATAACGTTAGAACCGCGTTGCAAAGCATATTAAACCCTGCCAATAAAAAGTACAACTCTATAACCTTAATTTGAATGTCACACTTAAGGTTTCATTGAGAGACTAAAAGTAAGAGCACATTGTAGAGAATAACAGCACCATTGAAAAGTGCCGTCCAGTGGCTTTTATTTAAATGTCACACTTTCAGTAGGGTTTTGTCCACAGATTGAAAAATGACGGCCACCCTGCACAACACAGCCAACAGAAAACAACAACTCGATGCTGTCATTTGAATGGTCATATTTTTTCAGCCATAAACGCAAAGGTAGAACCGTATCTTCATCCCTCGACGTTTGATTCTATAAGAAAACAAATACCACTTTTGTTTAGCTTTTGTCAGCACTTAAAAACAAAAAAAGCATCTCTGCGTTTGCCTCTGTTTTGTACACATGTACTTCCTTATTTAGTTGTAATCTTGCACTTTATAAGGTGTGTAAGAACCCGTTGTGGATTATTTTTGGTGTAGGTAAGGTCCGAAGAAGAGACATAGTTCTTACTGGTTGATTACAAGTTGGCAATATTATTTTTACAGAAAATCGACTTGCTGAATGCGGCCTTGAGCTACTGAAACCTGTTTCTCTGTCTAGCATTTTAGCAACGCCTACGAAACCTTGTACGAGTCAGTTTACTGTTATATTCTGGAACACCGTTTAGGACCATGATGTATACCCGTCTGACATGAGTAAACGAGATTAAATTTATATTTCAGTTCACTGAAGACGACCAGCATCTGAAGCAATTTCAAAACTGAATTTCGTCACATTTCCTTCTAGGAATTACCTAAATGTAAAAGGTGCAGAACAAATGGTTTTTACGTTTTTAGGCTAGTTTCTTTCACAACTCTGCTAACATGGGTAGACTAAAGCACGGCTAGCATGGCAAAAGGTTAATTCTTCTTGCCTTAAACCAACATGTCTCTTTATTTGGTATTTTTTCACAGGAGAAATCAATTCATTAATTTTAGTGTCCTGCAAGAATTCAATTTGTTTTATGCTCAAGCTACTATATCAAAAAAATCTGCCATAATTTTGATCAAATTTATGTATAGGGCATTTTGATCAAACTTCGGTATTGTTCTAAGCAGGCACTTCGGAGCGACCTTTAATTGGGACTTGACATCAGAGATAAGAAAACCAAAACGCAATTAACACAATATTTTATTTCTCGTTCGATTTCCAGTGAAAACCTCACTGAACCCCGAGGCGACGTTTTGCAAGAAACTTCGATAATAATAACATTTTCGAATACCTGTAGGGTGTAAAATTGAATGTTTGTGTTAAAATCCAGCAATCTCTTTACACAAACAATACATGGAAAGACTACCGATAGAGGGATTGATTTCTGTTAATTAATCCATGCTCCCTTCATTGCCAGCTGCAAGGAGGAAGAAGAAGAATAGAAAAGTCTGCCATAAATTAAAATATGAAAGGTGGAAGTAGATAAGCAGTAGTTAAACAGTCGGTGTGGGACTTAACATTGAGGTCGGTATTGAATTCGATAGCAATAAAACGTTCATTAGTAGTAGGATGTTTTGAAACTTCTCACTTAGAAATTTAGCTAAATGCCGTTTTATGGAGCTATAACTCATCGCGAAAATTAGAGCATAAATCATTTCATTTTAGTGTCAGTTCTTGCGATATTTATGACGTCCGAGGAAAAGGAAAAAAGCGCTGTCATAACATTAAAAGTGCTTTTAAATCAACAAAAAATTACCCCCGGTGAAAGTGCTCATTTAATGTCGGTATTTATTTGCTTGTGCAAGATTAAAGGTGTGGAAAATTTGTCGATGAAATTTTCAGAGTTTTAAAGCATGATTTGAAGTTTCATAACTACCTTAATAGTTACCGGCGTGTGCTTATTTTACCACGCCTGGAAGCTTTCTCGCCTGAATTCGACACGAGTCTACATATTTGAGTTTTTCTAGAAAACTCATAACTAGATGCAAGCAACACGTTTATCTTTAAAATTGGTACGAAAATAGTAGTTGATAATTTTGCAGTGATATTAGTGTTGCGGTATCAACAAATTTCATAACACATTCGACACGACCAAAAACATGTTTCATTCCCGTTCCGACTTTCTCTCTCTAGCCCTTTTTCAACTTGTTATAAGAATGTAGCAGGTCTCCGTTTAGTTTCAAAAGTATTCTTGTATTAGTACTCTCCCCTCCAAGAAGTTTTGTTTTCGTTATTTTTGTGCGTAGTTAAATTTTCGCGAAAATGAAATCCGTAAGACGTAATCCATCCTGAAGGAAATTTAATATTACTCGCTGACAATAATTCAAACTGGTTGGATCATAATATACCTACCTTAATTTCGGCCATACTTATTATTAAACCGTTTATGCATAATAAAACTCCATTTATTGAACAGGGAGTTTTGCGAATAGCGTAAAAAAATTACCCGAGAAAATTTTACCGCCCAAATTTTCACAGTTCCAGAGAACTCTAATCTTAACCACTAAAAATAAAGGGAGAGTGTAACATTTTCAAATGTTAAAAATACAGTAGAGTAAAGGTTGTTTGAAAGCTGTTTAAAATCACATCAACTTATGTGTGTAGCCAAAAATTCATTCAGCTTCAAAGTTCGCATATAAAGTAACATCTTATGAAGTACTATTTTATCTCTCGTTGCTCCACTGAAGATCTACCATCCTCTCCAAATCGCTTGTATCTTCAATTCATTGCACATTGTGTTGTTAAAATTGTTTTGAAAATCAAACAGCAAGATATAAAAGCAACTGCAGAGTAATTTGAAGTTGTTTTTTTTTCACTGGGCGTGAATTGTCAGCTAAGTTGGGGTTTACTGACTAACTCGGTGAGGGACTTTTTCTAAATTCAACAGGAATCCTGCTAAGTGAGGCAAATGTCTTGTCTCATTTTTTTCTGAAAACGAAATGAATTGATTGTCGGACAATTAGTTTAAGAAGTTAGCTCTTTTCCGTCAGTTGCTTTTAAACGTCTTCGTCGGTCCTTTATGGGCTTTGGAATAGCACTTTAGAGCGGAAAATTAAGAAATCACAGCTTAAGTAGTCAAAAAAAGTGTTTCATGTAAAGGAAACATCTGTTTAGTAGAGAGACCCTAAAAAAGAGTGACTTTTTAATGGCGAGTCAGTTTCACTATGTGAATTATGTAGCGAGCGTATATTTGAACTTAAAAACCTGTAATTATATGCTTAACATGATTGCTTTTTCTTTTAAGAGCATTCTGAATTTGCTTCTCCAAGGAAAGTAATGGTTTAGTTAATGTGATAAAAAACTGTCGTTTAAAACACCGCTTTTAACGGTACCTGTTTGAACTTAAAATATTCTAGCGAAAAATCACGGTCGCTGATCTGTTTCAGTAATGATACGAGATTTATTACATGAACGAGTGAAATCAGTTTGTGAAAACGATGTGCGTGTTATTTTGAAATTCGCCCGTGTTAATTAATACCAAGGAATACCGCAAATAATTTTAAGTACGAAGTATCTTAAGCACCCCAAGATAGACCGGTTGTTAAAATATTATCCAAATAATGGTTTTCTTGCATATTCGAGCAGCTTGACTTAAATAAGGAACACATGAAACAAGGAAATTTAGGGAAAGACTTAGAAAGTCGTTTTTTTTTATTCTGTTCCCCTTAACTGGGGATATAACAGGGATATAACAGCATCAATTGCTTTTGGCTGGATATTTAAATGGCCGAAAGAAATTTTCAGGGAACGCAATTTTATAACACAAATTTGAGAGTCGTTTCTGCCCTGTGGATGAAATCCTCAAGTATGGCTATCCGAATGAAAGCTATTGAGCAGTACTTTCCCGTGGTACTGTTTAGTACGTTGTACAGGGTGGTTCTTATTTCTGAGTCTGTGCATGAAATCCTAAAGTGTGACCATTCAAATGAAAGCTATTGAGCTGTAGTTTTTCGCGGTGATGCCGGCTTGTTTCACAGTTTTTTCTGTGTGTGTTCAGGCTTGATTTCGGGTACACTGTGAGTTTGAGAGTAAAAACTTTATTAACGTTATTGCTATGAATTATACAAAACGAGTAGATAAGAATTTCCGTGAACCTTGAGCTCAATAAAACTAAAAGATATAACAATAATCGACAAGAATAACACTAATAGTCATAGGATTTTTAAGCCCACCATTAGATTAAGGCCCGTTAGCGTTTCCGTAGCTGGAACGGATGGTACCTTGACCAAGTAGCATTCCACTTGGGCTCAGATAAACATTGCAAAAAAAATTCCTCCGCAGACTTTTATTGGAGGTAATAAAGTTCTATTTGTGTGCATACAACGTTAAAAAATTCAGCCCCAGCAAAGGATCCCCAAGTTATTTCTTCGCGGGTTGTTTTACCTTCTTCTGAAATGGCTAAGTGAAGACCCAGTCTGAGAAGTATTTAGTAAAAATGTTGACTTTTTAAATTAATGTACTCTCTTTGTTTTGCAGCTAGTTATGAGATCTTACTTGATATTCCCTTTATCAGTGTTGGAATACTTAAACTGGTAATTTTGAAATCAACCAAGCATTACCTTGTTGTGGAGTTTAATAACTCCTTATCATGTTCAGTCACGTTTGTAGGTCGTTAGCGCCATAGTAACTTGTTAAACTCGGCCTTTAGTAACTGTTTTGCCACACGAAACGCTATCTTCGCGAGAAGAAATCGAACTAGGTCAACCACTTTACAACAAAAACTAAAAATTCAGTATTTTAAAAGAAAAGTAGGTGCACAAACTGAACATATGTGGAAAATTCAAACTACACAATATCTTTTTGGCGTGTTTTGAACTTAAAAATCTCGATATTTCTACGCTGTCTGCCTTCTTTAAAGGGCTTTATTTCATAAACGCTTCATGTATATGCATAACAAAGAAAAGTTTGACCATAACCCCCACAGAGCAATCAAAAGAACACTTCTCTTCACTACCAGGAGTCATATAAGGTAACAGTTGTTTTGAGAAAGAAAACTCCCTTAAAGGCCGGCAAGGTGAAGTGAATAACGCGTGCGTAAATTTTAAGGGGGCTTCTCTCTTTTAGAAACTCGGGTGAAATATTTAAAGCTCAACAGCTTTGAGGTTAATTTGCTTAACAAATATGTGATATTTGCTAAGTGTATTGTTTGGTCAATTGGAGGGAGGAGATGTTGAAAGGTTAGCAGGAACAGAACAGAACAGGTTAATATTGAAATCATGTAGCTTTTCTTTCTTCCTTTGATCTGCCATACAACGTTTCCGGTATAGTTCGGAGTGAATGGAAATTTAGCACCAAAGCAAAGCATGTCTCCTTTTCTTTCAAACAAAGAGCTACATTCTTTTGTTTGAAGAAGCTGAACACAAGAAAACAACACTATCAAGCTTACTTTACGTTTACGCATTTACAGCTGAGAAATGACGCACCAAATATCGAGACAACGGTGGTATATTAAAATCACGCGCCAGTGAGAAAAAGCCGGCTCACTAGTATTACGATAATATCACTTGAAACTCCTCAGAGTTTTTAAAAACTCGAGTATTTTGGGATTTTATTCATAAGCAGCACTTTCTTCTTTTCCTTGTTTAAGCTGTTCTTGCCAAATGTTATAAAAATAAATTATCAAATATGAAAATTGCTGCATCGAAGTCGCAATGAATAAAATTACTGTCTTAACTGGGACACCTGCTTGTAGGTATATTTACTAAAAGGACCTCCGACAAATTACTTAGTACCCCAGAAAAAGTTTAATCTCTACATCAATTCTGACATTGTGTGTAGCGCAAAGCAAACTGACACTTCGTTTTCTCAAGAGCAAATAAAGCTTTCTATGGAGAAAGTGAATATTAAACCGAAATTGAAAGAGATTTACAGTTTTATTATGCAAACTGTGTTATAAATTAAGGACATGACACGTTAATTCTATCAAACCTTTTCAACTGTTTATAGTCCGGATGCAATGTTTGAATAAAATAAAGAACAGTAAGGAAAGAAGCCAATGCCTTGATTTCGTAAAACGTTTCAGTTAGTTAGCAGTGCTGTCGCCATTTTGTATAATCAATTAAAAGTTTTGCGTTCATGCAAAACCTAAGAGAACCCATTTACCGGTTTGGCAAAGAGCTTAATGAATGCACTCAGCCTCAAGTCGCCAAAAATTGTCTCAGCTTTTCTGTTTCTGTTAAGGTTACATTTCCTTCTTGTTTTCACTTTTCATTAGGCAAAAGATTTTCATTAGTCTAATATAGGCTTCATTGTTGCGCGCTTATATTCTCTCGTGGCATGGGAGGCCTTTTGTTAACACCTTCAAACAAATCACAGCAAAATTACGTTGAGTTCGACAAGCGAACGTTGATTAACGCGAGAGCAAAACGCGATTTTACGAGTTTGCTTTTATCAACAAACCAGCCTTACGACCACAGCTGGCAAGGTTCTTACTTTTAATTTCTTATCTCTAACAATTTTATTAATTGCCAAATTCACCAACAGTGTGAGCAAAATTTAAAACCCCTCTACAGATGAAAGCATTCAAAAAGTCTTGACACCGTTTACTTTCAGTCTGTATTCGACGTAACACTTGCTTACTAAATCGCTCGCGGTATTCGCGCCTCCAGTCGACTTAACTCAGTGTAAATTGTAGGTTTCGCTCGATAACAAAGCCTGTTTGTCTTCCGGAAAGCCCGCAAGCGAGGGATATACAAACGTTCCGAACTTTATCAATGTTTACGTGAGACAGATGTTAAACGCAGGAAGTATTCGTTTGCGAACAAAACACATAGTGTCGTTAAACAATTTGAATCTCAGCAAGATTCTGTTAATAAGAGACTGTTTAGACCACAATTGTAAAACTACATCGAAATTCGGCGTTTTCAGATCAACTCAGTCAACTCGCTTCCCTAAAATGATAAATGACCGGTTAGCAGTATGCATGTTGCGCTCTTTTGTTAACTCAAAAGCAATCCGACACGAACTCATCTGATCAACTGAAATTTTTACCACAAGTATAGACGTATTCCAATACTACAATGATGCGACAAAATTAAAAAAACTGAATATTTCCTTTTTTTTGTTTACCGCGTTCTTTGACCCGTATAAAAGATTCAGGAAAAAACGATTGTCCGAATTTCACCGCATCAGGTGCACGAGGCTACCGATGCGGTTTTTCATTTTTAATTTCGCGCGAAGCGCCTTTTTATATTTTATTCTTCATAGAATCTGGCACTCAAATTTCCTTAAAAACGCCCATTGGCACACAAGGTACAGTATTGAGGCTTTTACGTTAATTAAGGCCTTTTCAATACTTAATAATGCGTTTACAAGACGTTTCAACCCAGGTGACATACGTCACGCTTGTCTGGCGTTTACATTATTTATAATACAAAAAACAAATTTATAAATACCCTGTGCGCGCTCAGCTCAGACGCTTATCTTTTCATACGCACAACGATGACAACCGGAGCGATGCAGTCGCAGAATTATCCGTACTTTGGCAGCAATCTACAAGGAAAGACCGAGCCTGGCTCGCACGGCCAGCAGCTGGATTTTCCCTATACTCCTTGCCGAATGCAGTCACCAAATTATTATAATCAATCGCCACTGCCGAATTTTATGTCACCTTTGCCACAGGGAAGCCTCGGACAAGTCAATGGGTACACTGCCGAGCCGTCATCGTACCCGAACGCACCGATTTCAGGGCAGAATGGAGGCTCAATTCCCATGGATCATCAAGGCTACTACTCTCCTCAAGAAGCGGGCCAGAATTGCTCCTTCCATCAATACGCCTGGCTAAAAAGCACCACTCCACCGGAAAACTGGTGGCATAACTCGACTGGAGCAGGTCAGTAAAGCACGACTTCCTCTTTGGCGCTAAGCTAAGCACGCTCGCGAATTCGCTGGTGCGCTCGCGCTAGCTACAGCTCCTCGCTGCACTAAGCTCCTACATTCAGCCTGACTCTGTGAAATGTTTGTCACATAACAAACAACTTATGCAGTTTACAAGCATTAATTCGGCATTAGTTTGACTAATTGTTAAAAATTTGTCCTCGAACGGCAATCTGTGACCACACGGACGATATTTACAGGCTCCTAACGCCGCGATATTTAACTACTGTCGATACTTGACGCGCCATAAAATTGTACTTAATAAGCGATCGCCATTAGTCAGCATTTAACCGTGATTTAACAAGAAGATTATACCCATTTTCAAAACGGAACGTATACTCTGTAGTTTTTCTATACTCGGTTGTTTGTAATAGTTTACTGTATACTTGTTATCATAGGAAATCCTGCGTGGAACAACAGAGGAGGGACAGAAGGAAAGCGCAAAAGAACAGCGTACACTCGCAAGCAGCTCCTCGAGTTAGAGAAAGAATTTCATTTCAATCATTTTCTAACGAAGGAGAGAAGGGCCGAGATGGCGTCACAGTTAAATCTCACCGAAAGGCAAGTTAAGATTTGGTTTCAGAATAGAAGAATGAAGTGGAAAAAGTGTAATTCTCAAGCGATGAGCAAGAACGGAAAGCCATCTACAGGATCACAAAATTCAAACGCCGCTTCAGTACAAGATCTTCACATTCCTAACCCAGTATCACAACCGTTGAGTACAACACCTATAAACTCCCAAACGTCCTTGGACAGTGCTACAGTCCCTAGCTGTTTAGGCTACAGAAGCCACCAAAGTTAAGAAACTTTCATTTCTCGTGCGCGCCTAGCAATCCGTTCATAATTCACGACTGAAATGTTATTTCAAGAGCCGGTCAATCGCGTTGAACGCAAGTTCAAAGATAATTTTTCCTAGACCGTGAGACAGATTTTATTAAGAGATGCAATTTTATCAAGTTGATTTCAAGATTTATTTACCTAAAAATGAATGAATATTCAGAGTAGAGGGTTGACTGGTTGAGTAGAGTCTCTCATTAGCAAGGAAGATCAAAACCGAATCGCTGCTTTCATTTTGACAATATAACGTCACGAAACAAATCGCTACCTGCTCCGCGTTCCAGTGTACATAGAAACGAAGATTATAAAAAGGTATGAGCTGTAAATAGAACTTCCCGTTTAGCCATATTTCCATCTCGCCCTCGTATTTTTGACAACTTCTGACATGACTGAAGTGATTCTGTTCCTCACAATTTAAGGTACAAACCATATTCCTATTTATGCAAGAATGATTTCTTACAGACAACTATCCTCGAAAAAGGGAGTGCTGATATTTACATTGGATAAATTTCAAATCGCTTTTTAAAAGATCAACACATTTATTTAATTTCTAAACGGTACACATTTTAGTCAGTTTGTCCTTCGAAACAATCCCTCTATTTGTATATGTTGTGTAAAGATTCAATAAAATTTTCTGTGTCAATATTTGTCGAGCAATTAGAGTCGAGACAACAAGAACTCGCTGTTGTAGTACTTATATCAGGGAAATCATAGTATATAAGATCCCGGACGAGAAGCGTAAA
>Ga0126336_10001001_pt1 | contig 13666 bp, 11 predicted proteins | sample SidCmetagenome_FD_92530 | JGI IMG/M metagenome (GOLD analysis project Ga0126336, IMG submission 92530) | Coral microbial communities from El Islote,Puerto Morelos, Mexico - Siderastrea C C metagenome | ecosystem: Host-associated > Invertebrates > Cnidaria > Coral | place: El Islote,Puerto...
ACAGAAAGGTCATCATTGAAAGAAGATTAAAGGAGCCTAGTCAGCCACACGTTTGTTATTGTTTATAATCTGAAATTTGCAATCAAATTACTCGTCTAATGTGACAAACTGTCAACAGTTCAACTGGCTAGGACGTAGATTGTAGCCTAAAGCTAAAATTTCTTTGCTTTTTTTTATTTTTGTGCCTGTAAAAGGGCTTTTAATAATTTTGCGGCGAATTTACACTGTATTGCTGCCAAAATGCGGCTTGAAATGTCCAAATGACCAAGAAATCAAAGAATGTTTACAAGTGTTCATAAGCGAGCCTCCTGACCACGCTACCCAAAAGCAATCTATATTCAGCGAGTGGTCGCAGAATGTGATTTGCAAGTGAATCTAGGATCATAAAGGTTTCAAATCTTGCTTGCTTTGGTATTCTTGACTTTCCTATCGCCACAAAACAAAGAAAGCAAATGCATCAAAGGCATGAATATAAAACTCTTCGAAGTTAATTTAGCACCGAGTGCTAGCTCATTGAGCATAATCTGTGATACATTTTATTCAGCTAGTTTGTTGCCAGGACCCCTCTCTATATCTCTTTTTATTGTCCGGCAATAATAAACTGGAGATTTAAAAGACTTCAGCAATCTAGCCTGAAAAGAAATGATCATTGTTCTCAAAGAAACAAATATACATATACTTGAATTTTCCTCTTCATGTCAAGGATTTCTTGGTTTTGCGTTCATTGAGGTATCTTAACTCCAGGTTGCATCTTTTCATCAAAAACTAAACAAATGACAAAGTAAAATGTGTTCCTCCCCAAACCCCCCCCCCCCCCCCCAAAAAAAAAACATGGCTTTGGCTTCTTTAATTTTTTTTTAATTAAATAATTACTTCATTAGCAAAACAAAAAAACCAGTTACAAACCAAGCAAACAGTAAAGAGTTAATTAGTTACACAGTTAGTTACACAAAAGAATATAAGTTATGCAATAGCCGTTGGGAAAGAAAAAACAAAGTAAACGGAAATTATAGAAAATTATAGAAAAAAGGGGGAAAAAACAGAAAGGCTCCAGAATCTAAACTTACTTAGAAATTATGCAGCCAGTCGTGAAAGGGTCGTCTGCAGTGGAAAGACTTCTTTCAATTTAATAACCTTGAAAACGTCATGACTAGTGGGACTTTAACTTGGTGGATCAACCCTGTTGCGGCCGCATTCCCTGACAAATGTGTTTCATCGCGTTCGTTCTTTGTTTAAATTTTCACATTCTTTTCACATTCTTTCAGTTACCGCAATTTATATTCTGTTAGATTTTCTCGCATAATTTCATTTGTTTCTGGATCATTTTGTAAGTTTCGTCGTTCATTTTGGGTCATTCCACTTTAAAGTTCGCAGTATCATCATCTCAATATTCCGTTAAGTTATCTACCGTGCTTTTCCGTCTAACGTGTTCAAGGTCACACAACGTTTGTAAGTATCTTCGCCTAGTTTCTTTTCCTTTGCTGTGTTATTTCATCGTTGTCAAAAACTTACATTTATATTCCGTTAGTAGCTTGTAATTTTGTTTTATTCTTAGCAACCGCAATTGTAATCGATGCAATGTAATAAAGGCGCGTTGGAACTGTGACTAAATCGCTGTAATAAACCCGTTTTGAATAGGTTGTTCCATTATCTTAGAGGAATGTCACATTCAGCAGTGGGCAAAGCTACCACTTTGTCGTAGAGACTCGTACAGTTCTTGTGTAGGTTCCTTCAGGGGTTCATACACAGATACCTCTTTATGATCTGTTTTTTGTAGAGCAGTATATGGTTCGTACTTCTCCATGCTCTGCTTATGAACTGCATAATGAGCTGTGGCTCTCGGTTGTGCGTCTGTGGGAGCTGTCGTTGCTGTAGAGATTGGTAAAACTGTGGTGTTTGGGTTCGAATTTGGTACATTTCTGCAATGCAATTGTTCTGCCTGATCTTTCTTTAGCGTTTGGTACGCAGGTATCCCAGGGATATACAGGCTTTGGTAAAAAGTGCATTCCTCATAATCATCAAGACTGCAGTATGTTGCTGCATTACTTTGCCCTGGTGAAAAGAAAATAATATAAAAATATTAAGATGGTTATACAGTCAAACCTCCAGTGATCCCATACTCTAACCCTGAGAAGTTGGTACCATAATGGGTAAGCAAACGTCAGTGAATAAGACATATACTGCACATTTTTAACAACCCAAAAGTGGGCCTGCACTTCTCCTCTGAAGACATGCATATACACAAACAGGATTTGGAACTGATATTTCTCTGAAGTGCAATATTCTGCCTGACCTTTCCTCAGCATCTGATACACAGGTATCCCAGGAACACAGTCATCAGGACTACTGTACAATGCCGCCTCATTACTTTGTCCTGCTGAAAAATAGAAAAAAAAAGAAAAACTGATTTGTTAAACCTGACATTACCCTTCATCTATTTTAACCCGAAGCCAAATGCATCAGACGGCCTAAAAAAGTTTTAATAGCGATTAGTAATTCGGAACTTACAGACATTACATTTTGGTGATCCATGAGTCACACCTCTCTTAAGAGGGCAATATGTTGTGGTTACAGACGTAAACACTGCAAATGAGCAAGTACCCATAGTGCACCGCTTTCCTTAGCTGGGATTTAATTGTCGAAAGGAAGAGGTTAAGGAAAGAGATAGAATTTTAATTAATAAGGAACCAACTTATTAAGAATATTTTTTTTAGATTTTGAGAGTCATTATTAAGGATTTGGCCGAGAGTGCTTGACACTTCCAGAAAGGCCAGTTTTTAAATTTCTTCTGATTCACAGAATATCTATGTACTGTACTGCTTGAACAAAGGCGTAGAAAGGGTCACTATTTGTACTATTATACCAACTTACTACTGTCAATGGCGACATTCTGATAATTTGGCTGATTCTCCCGTGCTCGCCTTTCCTTTGGCTGATTATTCTGTGCTCCGGACGACATGGTCTGGCTTCCTCTTGGTTGGTTAATCTGTGCTACGGATAACATCATTTGGCTTCCTCTTGGTATTTCCAGTTGAATACCAATCTTTGGTCTCTCAGGTGCAGTGTTTCTAGCTATTATTAGGAAAGAAAAAACAATTCAGCAGGCACAACTTTGTTGTTACAGACACACACAAAATCAGTGCAAATGGATAAGTTCCCATAAGAGACAACTTTCGATAGCTAGCACTTGTCAAAAGGGAAGGGGTTAGTAAGGTTTGAGATAGAATTAGAATTAACGAGGAACCAACTAAATTTAAAGCACTTTCTATACTTTTAGAGTGATATATCAATACTAAAGATTTGGTCCAGAGTTCTTGGCACTCCCAGAGAGGTCAGTTTTTCCAATTCTTATGATTCACAAAATATCCATTGACTGCACTGTACTGCTTGAAAAAAGTGTAGAAATGGTTACTCTTTTTACCGTTATACCAACGTACCACTGTCAGTGATGAGATTCTGATATTTTGGCTGGTTCGCCCGTGCACTGTAAGACAATGCTCGCCTTTCCCTTGGTTGATTTTCCTGTGCTCCAGACGACATTATCTGGCTTCCTATTGGTTGGTCGTCCAGTACTCCGGAGAACATGATTTGGCTTCCCCTTGGTATTTCCAGTTCAATATCAGGGTCTGGTCTCCCAGGTGCTGTGTTTCTAGCTATGATTAGAAAAAAAAGACAATTTAACAGGCACTACGTGGTAGTTTCAGATCCAGTTCAAATGAGTAAGTTCCCATAATAGACAACTTTCTTTAGCTGCTACTTAATTGTCAAAAGGAAGCGGCCAGTAAAGTTAGGGATAGAATTTCAATAAACTGGGAACCAACTAAATCAAAAGCACATTTGAGAGTGATTCATCATTCTCCAGAGCTCTTGGCACCTCCAGAGATTGACTTTTTTTCTAATTCTTCTGATTCAGAAAACATCTGTAAACTTATGTCGTTTCAACGGCTGCCATTTGTACTGCCTTTCCAACTCACCACTGTCAGTGATAACATTCTCATATTTTGGCTGGTTTTCTTGTGCAATGTATGACGATATTTGACCTTCCCTGGGCTGATTGCGCTGTGCAGTAGACAACACGGTTTGGCTTTTTCTTGGTTGGTTTTCTTGTGCTGCTGATGGCACTGTCTGGCTTCCCCTTGGTTGATTGACCTGCAAACTGGGTAGCATTATTTGGCTCCCATTTGATATTTCCAGTTGAAAATCAGTGTCTGGTCGCCCAAGGACGGTGTTCCTAGCTAAGATTAGAAAAGACAGTGATAGTGCTAAAAACAATGTTATTTAACTAATTTTATGCCTCAAGTGAAATGCATTTTGGTACCATTCTCATTTTAAATAATTGATTGATTTGCTTCCCGTTTACGGTTACCTGTAATTAAAGTGTGACTGATTTTTAAGGTTGGATTCCATATACGCATAACAACGCACAGTCGCAAAAAAGCTTCCGCACTTTTGTGTTTGCGACCCTACTTTCCATATATGCATTCTTATCTGCAAGCTGACTTCGTTTTCTGAAAATGTTTGCGATGGCATCCACGCAGTAGCGTTGCAAATAGTCAACCGTCTTCGGACCCGGGTTGGGGGAGGGGAATTTGCCCGCATGGAGATATAGCAGTTTATAACTTTTTTCAACATGCAAGCTCAGACAACCAGACTTGATGACTTTTCCTTTCTGAGAACAATTTGGTGTAGCAAGTCCTTGTTCATCAAATTTGACGTTTCCATGCCAACCACATTTTTACAGGCAGTTGTTTTTCAGAATTTTTTAAAGTGCTCCCTTTTAATTAAAAAATATCGCTTTCTAGCAATAAGTATAATGTTCTTAAATCATTTTATTGTTCTTTTATTTGGTATTTTTTGGAGGTTTTACGGAAGGTTAAGAAATCCAAGGTGGCGACTTCAAGATGGCTGCCGTTTGAGAACATGACGTAATGTTTACGTCATATGAAGTCGTCAGTTCATGTTGCAGAGCTGAAATGGAACATTTCTATATACTGGTTTCGTCGTCTTCTCGAAGTTAAGGAGGTGAAATGAAATCCCCCCCCCCCCAACCACCTCCCCGGTTCCAGAAGACCAAAAAAGGTCCTTTCTGAATAGGGTTAAGCGAAGACTAAGGCTAACGTAAAGCGATTTAAGGCTACATTTAGACGAGGACATCCCAAACAAGGCCTTAGCGGATCCTAAATTGCATTATGTGAATGCAGGTAAGCCGAGGTCCACGAAGACCAGGTTTAGACGTCGCCTAGAACGCGTGGTGATTGTTGTTTTACATGCTATTCACATGGCTCTTTTTTAAGGAAAGCTTTCCTTTCATAATGGAGTATAAAGCTGTGTAGAAATGTTTTTAATAAAACATGCCGAGGGGGATAAGATCAAATATCTGTTAAGACAACTCAGCGATCATGGAGGAAACATATGAAAGCTAGTGCAATAAAGATATAAGCAAACTCTTACGGGCGAAAATACTAAAAAGTGTTAGGGCGTCAAACCTATCCGTGAGCAAGTCTGGCTTGCTATTGTTAATCAGTCCACAGTTATTCATAGTTTAGACGCGGCTTAGGATAAAGGTCGTTTTAACAATTGGAATCGTAGGGAAAACCTCCATTTAAACCACGCCTTTCTTAACTCGGTTTTAATAATCAGTCCTTTAATGTTGACCCCAAAACTCGCTATATGTTGTGTGTTCAAAGCTCTCTACTTAGTAAGGAGGAAGAGAAATTAATTTACCTATTTTGTTCCTTTCTTCGTTGTTTTTCCTAGAAAGTACAAAATCACAAAAAGAATTTACAGCCAGATGTGTCCATCAAAAAAAAGTTTCAGTTGACTATATATGTACTATTACTAAGTAATCCTGAGAAAAGTATACATATAAATCCTGGTTTCGTCTGTTGAATCTAAACATTAAAGTGGAAAACTCACGTAAACCTTATTTTCGAAAAAAAGTCGTCATGAATACGTAACATGCCTGCAGCTCACAACTAAGTAACTTGAGCTATATCCACTACCACCCTAAACCCCAGTAGATCCCTGACGCCTCTGAATAGCTATGCCACTCCCTGTGGCACCCAGCCGACTGTCGCAAGTCACCTCCGACTGGCCTTGGGCCTCACGAATGAAATATTTAATGTCACCGGTATCCCCCACACCCCTCGACCCTTTAAGATTGTTGGGCCGAGGAGATTTTTATAATATAGGCGCATTCATTCAAAAAAGTTACAGCTATGTAGACATAAGTGTGTTTTGTCTGTATTTTACCTTGCCTTTCTTCGCGTCCAAAACACAATGACGACGACGACAAAAGTTCCAAGTACAACAGCACCACTCACTGCCGCACTGATTACGGCTCTGTTATCTTTTTTATTGGTTTCTGTTGGCGATGATGACGACGATGATGATGATGATGATGACAACGACGACGACGACGACGACGACGATGGCCGCAGTGGTACTCGTGGTGTTGGTGATGGTGCTGGTATTAGGTAGGTCGAGTTTATCGTCTTGTTTACTAGACCTAAAATAAAAGTACACACTTCTCATCATTTCTTGACGGAACGTATCGTCAACGAAAAAAGGCTTTATTTACCCTGTACCTAATTATATGACCACATACAGAGGTATCTCAACACCGGCAGTATCTCAGACTAATGGTTGATAATTCAGTACCGAAACATAGAAGAATTGATGCTCCAATAAATTAAGCCGGCGCGCAAATTTCTAAACGTCGTCGGATAATTATCCGCGGTTTATGTAGAATGGCGCAATAACTTCCATGGCCGGTTATAGTCAATTTGACAATAAGATGTCACAAAACATGAACTCCAGGACCGCTCTAAAACACTTCGGAAATCCCTCTCTTTTGCGTTCATTTCTCTTATTTGCAACTGATTTCTCTTTCAATTTGCGATACTCAATTGAAGCAGCGTTAATTCCAAACACCTTAATAAAAAAGCTTTAATTTCCTATTATAGAGTTGCCTACAGTAAAATGAATGTTTTCTATAAAAACGAGGTTTTCTATAATACGGAACATTTTTTTTTTCTGATACACATGACGAATGAGAAAGGTCCAGTTAAGATTCTTTAATGTACTAGTCTGCGTCGCAGACACTCTACACCGCCTGATCAATGGTTTTAGACAATGCGTTGGCCGGCTGCAACCCAGGCTATAATGTACCTTCAATAAATCTTTCAAAATACTAATTTCAAAATCTAAACTTCTCTTTTTTTCCCGTTCTTTAGTTTTTTTCTGTTCAAACAGGAGCAATTAATGAAAAAAAAAATGAAATAACGCTCTCAGGCAAAATTCTGAGCACTCCCAACGGAAGTGCAACTCCGCATGACCTTCTAGGTGCCGGTTGGATGCGTTAACCACTGACCTATGGGCGACTCGTGGTGAGCGAGGCTATACAACTAGGTTCAAATGTGACACATGTTCTGCCATTCTGCAGGCTCAAATATGTCCACAATAAGGTGAGAAATAGATATATGATAAGTGAGATGGCGAATTGGATGTAAATGAAAGGAATAAAAGAACGCTCTCGAGTCGAATATCCAGGAAAAATTTCTAAGTTCTCCCAACGGAAGAACATTAACATCCAAGTCGCCATCTCACGTATCATAGGGGCAATTAATGTTTTGTATTTGCTTCTAATCTTGAGCCAATGGTATTGCTAAGTGCTTTTTTTTTTAAATCTCCCACCTGATTCGTGGAATCTAGCTAAGATAGCCGGTCATCCTGATTCCAATGAAAAACCATTGGTATCAAATGATAATCGAATCGATTTCCTAACAATACAGTTTTCTCTACCGGTGTACGAGAAGTTTACTGAGAAGGAACATGCACATTTATTAATATATCAAACAACACAAAAAATACAACTAAATTGCAAAAAAAAAAGAAAAAAGAAAACGATTCCAAAGAGCTGAAACGGAACAAGTTTGGGGATGAAGAGCAGGGTTGCAAGGATCGAAGTTAATTGCTATTCATCGAGACGGAGTATGAATTTGTAACAGGCGTTTCGCAAATCAAAACTTCTAATTTTTTGGCTTTTATTATGTCCCTTAACCCTCGGACGTACAAGTAAACTGACACCCCCAAGGTACAAGGGGGACAGGGTTGATGGAACCCCTCCCCGGTCAGGCTTTTGTTGTGTTTCAATATTTGGAAATGACGTTGCCTTTGTTAGAAAGCCTTTGATCCACGCTACATGATAAGGTAAAAGTATGGGTTGCCTACGTAACTGCTGGGGGCCTGTAACGTCATCCAAAATGGCCGCCATTTTGGATTTTACCCAAAACCTAAAATTATCAAGTAACGGCGCGAATTGAAATTTTTGGTGCTAGAGATGTAAAATATGACATAATTAAACACTTTTTTTTAAAACCAAAAATGGCCTGTTTCGTATGACATCATATCTCGTAACCATAGCATCTGATTCTCACTAAACTGATGTCAAAATGTCTCTAAGGGATATGCGCAGAGCTATGAAAAAGGTGCTGATGAAAAATCGTCTTAAAAAATTAACAAAAACTTTATGGGGCACCCCCCCCCCCCCCTTTCTGCCGGGGGGTGAGGTTTAATTTTCGTTTGTTTTTTTTTTTTTTTTTTTTTTTTTAAAAAAAGAAAGGAAAAATTCTTTGTCTCAAAAAAAAATTTTGGGGGCCCCCCCCCCCCCCCCTGTACGTCCGAGGGTTAAGTTTAAGTTTCCTGGTATTTTTGTTTCGTTGTATTTCATTGAAACAAGCTAAAGGCAAGTTCCTAGTCAAGAAAATATGCTGGACAGTGTTCCTTTAAAGACGATATTTTAAACTTCTCTTGGAACCATGACCACGAGTAGCCCTAAAATGAAAAATGTTTGATTTTCACTAGTGTGAACCTGTACAAAGATTGTATTGTTTTCGGTGTATCGCCTGTAATCTTGCAATTGGCCACAAAATCAAGGTTCAAAAGTATGGTCTAAAAATATGGTGCTGCATTTTAAACTAACATGTTTGTTGCCCTATTAATTTGAACATCAAGCAACCATGAAATGGGAGTTGACTGTAGTTTGTACATCGGATACCGAGGTTGATTATTTTTCCCTGCAACATCTGTGCATTTGATACATTCTGTTTCACCTGTTGAGAAAAAAAACAACTTATTATAATTCTACCAAGGCCTCTAAAGGTAAATGCAAGGAAACTGAAGTTTTCACTTTCTATATGAATTCTAGCTTTCACCTCAATGTCTTTTTAAGACTTTCTGGTAAAGTTAACTTCATAACTTAAACCGTTTAAACTGTTCATATTGCTGCTTAGTATTAAAACATTTTCTCATAATCCACAGATTCGCCGTGCATGTGTTGTTAGATATTAGCTTTAGCTTGCCGCAATACTCCCCTTTCGCTATGAGCTTATATAAACTTGATTTCTTGGATTAGTTATTATCCATATGGGCCAATGAGACAACTCATTGGCCCATATTGTGGCCCCAAACTCTCACTAAAAGGTAACTGATATATTTAGCTTGTGATTCAAAGAAACCTATGTGGGTTTATATTTTGCAATAAGTTTGACTGATTGTGAATAATAAGTCACAAGGATTTTGCTGCTGTAAGCAGGTGTTTTGTTAACATTGGCACCCACGCACAGAATGATCGTCCTGAGTGTAGAATATCAAGTAAAACGAACATTTAGTAAAGACAGGAAGAAAGAGGGGTCACTACGGTAAAATCAAATTGGAATTCGTTTCTATTCTACTCATGCGTAGCTGTAGACATTATCATACTCAGTGTTACTGGTTTGTATCATCATAGTAAAATCTGTATGAAACATAAACCCTTGGGAGTCTCGCCAGTGTCTGCTTTTTACAGGGTGTCCTCTCAATACAGGTTCTAATAAATTGCGAAACAATAGTCAATTATCGACCTTTTATATCTGGCCGTTCCAGGTAGAATCACCAAATTACCTGGAAAACATATTCTTTGAAGCACACAGCAGTGTCATAAAGCAAATCGTAAAAATACCTTCTGGAGACACCTGAAGTGTCCGCTTAGTGCAGGGTTCTCCTAACAAAATGGCTTGATTTTGGTGCCCGCGCCCGTTTAATAGAGGTGTCCACTGAACACAGGTTCGTTTTAAAGCATGATATCCCTTTAATAAAGTGAGTCCACTTAATATGGGTTCCGCTTAATACAGGTTCGTTTTAAGGTATGATGTCCCCTTAATAAAGTGCGTCCACTTAATATGGGTTCCGCTTAATACAGGTTCGTTTTAAAGTATGATGTCCCCTTAATAAAGTGCGTCCACTTAATATGGGATCCGCTTAATACAGGTTTCACTGTGCATGTAACAATTTTAAACAAAACTGGGTCATTGTCGTTCAGCCTTCTATTGGTGCAGATATGGTGACTTTTAGTGACTTTTAGGACGTTTCTGCGTTAAGCCGCTGATTAATTTCAGCGAAAACATATGGGCTGTATCAACCTGGCCAGGTTCGTAAAGCATAGTTTGACAGAATTAAATATTTGACACGCCTACCTTGAGAGCAAACTGCAAAAAATTGTTATGATTCCAATCATAGGCGGAGACATTGGTGAAAGCAAACAGTTCCTTCATCTTACTAAGATACTGACGTGACGTATGTCGTTTTCCATCGCATCCAAGATACCATGATGAGTTGAGGTGCACCTCACAAGACTGCCAGCCAGACTGTGCACTAGAAGGAATATCGGTGGGCCTTTCAGAATCACCAATGTCTAATCCCCATAAACGATTTCGAGGATTTCTTTCCTCGTTAAAGAAAAACACATTGCTGTTGCATTCTAGAGAATTAAAGAGATGTTGACAGGTTTTAAGTATAATGAGAAGAAAGAGAAATGGCAAACTAATACCTTCCAAACATCCCTAAACGTCTTGAGGGCAGGAGGCAAGTCAAAAGTTTAAAACACTCGTGATTTTGGGGTTGTAACTGGCAATCATAGCGGCATCTGTCATCGTTTTCATGTTTAAATTGACTTAAAAATGATGATGATAAAATACACCCCATTGGGCTCCTTCCAGTTAGTTAACCCTTTAGACACAATATATAGATGCATGTTCTCCTCACTATTCTCATATATTTCTTACTGTACTAGATGGGAGAATTTGCTTAAGAAATTTTAGTTTTGGTGATCATTTTTCTTTATTCACATAGCCTCTATGTTGCGAGGAGACGTTAGATGCTTGCCACTACTGGGGCTTGAGAGTTATACATTGCACAAAACAGAACCAGCTAGACAACCCGTGTGTGACCACCCCTCCAACGACCCCATGTGTACGCCAAAGCTGTCAATCAAGTCAACGACTCTTTAGCTATTTAGAGCACCTAAGCTTGGGTATAACGCGAAATCGCTCAATATTGAAAGATACCACAGTTTCATATTTCTCCAACTAAAATAAACGCGCAAAAAATTCTGATTCTCTTACCTTGAAGTTCTCTAATCTTGCCATTGTCAAGGCACGTCCGTACGTTATTGTGTAAAACAAACGTGTTTTTTGCAGCGGGACAATAACAGCTACAATCTTGAAGTTTTCGTGCTTGAAATGGCGCACACATATCATTGCTGCTACTTACAATACATTTCGAAGTAGGAATCCCAAAGAAATCCGTGGAAATCTTTCTGTTAATTACGAAACCATTTCCAAACGTGAAGGCAATGGGAAGATGGAAAACCAAAATCGATAAGGCTGACATATATAACTTAAATTCGTTCGACATGATTACGAGAAATACACTAAAAGTACTCAGTTGATTGTCAACATCAATTAGATAGAATCATTTGTCGGAACCGGATATAAGCGATCAACGCTAGTCAAATCAGCCGATGGTTAAAACCAAACGTTTGATGTTGTTCTTATTATTACGCTTCGAATAATGAATTTACTTCCTTTTCACTTTTGGAGTTGCCGCCATACAAGACAACAAGTTTTGTCACCATAGAAACAAACCGACTGGCTGACGTCAAAAGCTACCAATTTCGGTAAGTTGCTATTTTAAGCGGCAGGTGCGGTTTTTTAAGATATTGTTCATAGCTCTACTGTAATGTTTTCGTTCTTGCTCTGGATAGTTTGCAATTCGTTAGCCGTTTGAAAACAGATAGTAGTTTGTTCTTCCCTGAGGTATAAGGTCACTACTGTCCCAATATTTTCTAAAACATCTTTTCGATATAAAACAAAATAGAAAGATTAAATTAAAATGACAAAAACATTTCTTGCCAAAATCGGATGTCACTGGATTAATATGCACACAACCACTGAATTTGTTTTACGCCCTATTTGCATGACAATCAATAATGTGTGGAAATCATCTGCCCAAAAATATGCGTTTTTCTTCCGGTTGTGGAACTGAGGGCCGGATGAGTTTAGTTAATGTTCCTAAGGGGCCTTCCCCTTCAGCATCGAGAGCCGTTTACGTAGAACACGAAACAAAAATCTCATTCAAGTTATTTTTGTTACCAGAAGTACATTTCCGTCAACCATGAACCATCATGTATTCATGTTGATCTTTATCTCAATAAATATCTAATATGGGACGCCATATCATTCAAAAGTGCTATGAGTTCACGATTGGTTATCGAGAAAACGAACACTATGGTTGAGATTGTCGATTGGTGATCGAGAATGACGATTGCTATTGTTGAAATTTTCGATTGGTGATTGAGAATGACGATTGCTATGGTCCAAAAAACGATGGAATATTGAGAACACGATCGCTATGGTCGAAAAAATATTGGTGATTCAAAATGATGACTGAAAGGATCGAAAATATCGAGTGTTGATTGGTGAACCGCTGGGATTGAAAATACCAGTTGGCAATTGAGAACTGGAAAGGACTGGAAACAAGCGGAGGATAATACACTCATGCTAACATGAAGTAGTATCCTACGGATTCACTTCCGATAAAAGATGGCGGCCGCCAACGACTGTGATTGTCGTGATATAAAGGAATTTCTAGACTCTACGTGGCAGTGCTTTGATAACGCGGATAAGGCGCTCACTGATGAACGAAGTTCTATTCCTTTAAACTACTTAGAGAGCAGGCTGGAGGACCACTTCCAAGCTGTCAATGCAATTGCAATTGCAATACAGGATAATTCCAGTGCTGAACTGAAACATTTTGTTGAAGATCTGTTGATGTTGTCTCGAGAATTGCTACAGGAAATCCACGCAGCAAAGAGTCCGAGGGACTCATAAAATAAAAGGTCAACGGCTTGGGTTCCTAGAACAGAAGCAAATACAGGGGGAAGGCCCAGGTTCAGGATTACCAAAGATTAAATAAAAACTCGGGGGAAAAAACCCAAGGGAGGGGTCCATCACCCCCCCCCCCCACTTGTACCGCGGTGGGGGTGTGACTTTGCTAGTACGTCCGAGGGTTAAAGTGCTATTGATTTGCTGGTCTAATTTCAGCAGCAGAAAACCACAGGAGCAATCTAAGTTTTTGAGTTCTTATGAAGTAAATATCAGGATATCGCGGAAAGATGACCTGCAATTCTGCTTGGGACACATCAGTTTTTTTTTTTTTTTTTTTTTAAAATGATCTTTTTTTTTTTTTTTTCCTTTATTTTTTTTATTAAATTTTAATTTTTTTTTCGTTAACTTTTCTTGGCGATTTTATTTTTTTTTTTTCTCTTTCGTGTTTTGGGGTACGCTTC
>Ga0126336_10001002_pt1 | contig 13661 bp, 9 predicted proteins | sample SidCmetagenome_FD_92530 | JGI IMG/M metagenome (GOLD analysis project Ga0126336, IMG submission 92530) | Coral microbial communities from El Islote,Puerto Morelos, Mexico - Siderastrea C C metagenome | ecosystem: Host-associated > Invertebrates > Cnidaria > Coral | place: El Islote,Puerto...
CGCTATGTACTGTAGTTTTGAACAAAGATTCGGTGTTTTGTCTTCTCTGTTCATTAGGACGGTTGTTGTGGATTTATCTGCTTTCCTTAGGATTAATTATTTCCCTGTTTTGAATACGCTCTGTGAGCGCTCGGCGCTCCCTAGGTGGCAGATTGCTTTGGTTTAATAAATGGAATTTCACGGACTTAGAAACTCGCGGATCCTTTCAGGAAACATTACTCTTTGAAGTGGCTTTAAAGAATCTTGCAATTAAACTGAGCCAGAAAACCTAACTAATTGCCAAAGAGCTAGCACACACAATGGCACAAAGATTTTAAACGGCTCTAAGAACGTTAAACCCTCCAATAAATGGCATTTAACGACAAAACAAGCCATTACTCAGAGAGATATTCCGGGAACCTCCCTTGATCTCTTACAGGAAAGGAAAGTCCCTTAAAGACATGCTTGTAAAAGCCAAACTGTAAAAGCTTTGGACAGTCGCGTAGGTCTGTCACTGGACATTGTTAATCATGGCACAAGACTTTGTTTCCGCTTTAAATTTCACTTCCGCCGTGGTGCCGACAAACTTTTGCCGTGATGTTCAAACTTTTGCCGTGGTGTTCACAGACTTTTGCCGTGGTGTTCACAAACTTTTGCCGTGGCGTTATCAAACTTTTGCCGTGGCGTTTTCAAACTTTTGCCGTGGTGTTAGCAAACTTTTGCCGTGATGTTCACAAACTTTTGCCGTGGTGTTTTCAAACTTTTGCCGTGACGTTTTCAAACTTTTGCCGTGTTTACCAAATCCTTTTTTTGTCAATTTCAAAATAAAGTTAGTTACCTAAAGCTGAAGGGACTAAACTAAAGTAATTGTTGACGTATTTTTTTTAATTGTGCGGTATTGACTTGAAACTTTTGCCGTGATACTTGTGGGCCACCGTACCTTAGGCCCTGAGGCAAAGTTGGACCGCCGGACCGTGCACTACCATTACTACAATTGTAGTTTCTTTTGAGCACTTACTGCAGAGCTGCGTGACCTGACAGCACTGCCTGGCACAGGCGTACTAAGCTGTCCACTTGGGCTATCACGAGGATTACCGGCAGCAAATCTGAAAGCAAAAGAATCATTGATGACCATCAACTGAAAAGTATAAGATACAATTGAACCTCACTAATGATAAAGCAAAGGGATAGGCCAAACTGTCCTTTTTAGGAGAAATATGACGTCGTTTCATTGAGCTGCAAAATGCACGCGCTGTTCAAGCATTTTTTAGGCCATGGGGTTGTACAGTGCCGAACCTAAATCGGGTTCCATTTCCAGTTGCTTACTACTGTTAGATGTAAGTAAGCTTTATGCAGTACATGACTGCAGTCCCCTGAAAGCAAGGACTGACAAAAAGAGTTGAAATGTTCGGTCACAAGGAAAAGAGGAGTGTTTCGCAGGTGTCGGAGAGGCAAGGTTTGTCTAAGCACCACCTTTGATTTGATTCGCATTTTCTTCCTTTTCAATAACATCACATCAACCTTAATGTAGTCACTCACTTAGCATCTTTAGCAGCCTTGTAATCCACTAGTTGCTTCTGTTGAGATAGAAGTCTCAGTTGCAACAGATCAGTGTTGTCCACATCATACCTGTGGATATAACTTTTATAATAAGTAAAAAGTAACAAGTAAATGGGTGAAAAGGTCAAATTGCACTTAACTCACCTTCCTTGTAAGGGGATTTTTGTTCCTGCCATATAGTACTGCTTGTCAACTCTGTGATGAAGAATCTACAAACAAATTTAGCAGTGAAGTGACACAATTGTTTAACAGGTTATAGCAAATCACCTTCTATACTACTGCATAAACTATGCAGCAGGCCGTATTGTTTATTGAAAGGGAAAGTTTAAATGAAGGACTGCCTTAAAAATACATGTAAGTGGCAATTAGCCACAAAGGACATAACCTGCGATCAGGCATTTTCAGTCTTTTGCAAAGCTAGAGAGAGAGGAAGAAAGCTGCTAACTATCCCAATGAAAAGAATCTAATTTGCTTGTCCACCAAAATGTGATGTTACATTATCTCATGGTATGTTGAACCAATCAATTTAGCAGAAGTCACGTTACTTGTAGTTGGCAGGATTGTACACAAGGGGCAACTTTAACTTTGGTCTCAGCTAGTCTGTAATAACAAGACAGCTGTAAGATAGCTATATAAGAGTTGTTTATTATAGTAAAAAAAAATGAAGGTCTAACCTCTGATGTTCTTTTCATTCTTCGGCAGCGTTCCTTTGCCTCTTCTTCTGCCTTCATTCTGTCTCGTTGTCTACTGTACAGTATCTTAGGACTGGTATACATTAATGGTTTTTAGGATATCATATAAAAATGCTGATTAACAGGTTTAATCACAGAATGATTGTTGTACACATACTGTTACACAAAGGACCTAACAAAACATTTACACAGAAAAACAAACAAGAGACAAATTTTACTATCAAGTGAACGTACTTCTCATTTGCCCGATATCTTGGTGGTGCCCCCTAAACAAGACAAACACAAGCAGGAAATGATTTAAAAAGACCTTCAGTAATTTATGGTACAATTTTAATCATAAATTTATGTAAAAAGCGCATTAGAAGTAAATAAATTATTATTATTATTATTATTATTATTATTATTAATAACATATTAGACTCAGTTTCAGTTTCCACAAATAATTTATATCCCATGACAATAAGGACAAGCTTTGAGTCACTCCAAAAAATAGGGTCTGATTCACTTTCTCTTTAAAAAAATCACTTTAAATTAGTTAAAAGCATCTGCAAGATTCTGGATTTTGAAATTATGCGTAGTGGATATTAATTTCCTGGCACTGCACAATTTCATTTTGTTCTTGTTAAAAAGTGAATGGTTTTGATACAAAGCAAAATCAAATAGAGCCTGACTGATTAAATAACCCTTAGATGATCATAGATTTTTTTTTTACAGCTATCAGGTATTTTACCATGTGCTGATTGTAGGACATGGGAACTGATCTTGTGGTTCCAGTGGGGGAGGGAGAGTATTTTCTGCTCAGTGGCATGGCAGGCAGAGAGGTTGTCTTGAACTTCACAGTGGGTCTGTAACAATGATAAGAAAACATCTTCAAACATTATAAGTAGACATTTTTTTACTTAAAAGAACCTTGGGCATTTATTTTCAACTTTAACATCCCCTAATTGTGACCTACAGGGTGTATACCCTAAAATCCTGGTTACAAGTCCTAGGCAAGCATGTACAACAACTTCATAAGGGTATTCTGGTTGGCATGCAAGCCACCTAGAATTTATAATAAAATTTCCAGGGATAGTTTACTATTATTTAGTGCAATTTTAGGAGCAGGTACACTGTATATCCAGAAGGATGTTTTGTTTCCAGACTGGTGAGACTGTAACTGGGTGGAGGCTTATAAGTGAGATTTTCCAGTATCCAACCCGTGAATTGTGGATGAAACATAATTTGCAATATAACTGGTACTCTGGACACCTTTTGTTGACTCATAAATACTTTTGTATTGCCTCTTAGGAAAGTGGGTTTTTAGAATTCATGACACTGGGGGGAGGGGGTAAACCTAGGAGAGACACTAACTGGAGGGAGCACATTTTTAATTAACGATTTAAGAGAAATATGGTCATCATATCCGTTTATTGCATGGTACCTTTTGGAGCACGTTCTGGTTCTATTTTCTATCTAGGGAAGGGTGGAGAGAACTTACTAACAAGGTATATACATGTAAGTTAATAGTCATTGTACTAGGGGAAGACTCCTTATCCCTGAGATTCCTCTCTTGACACATGAGCCAAGGCTCAAGGCTCAAGGCCCACACCACCAGAGCTTATCCCAGTTTCTGTAGCATGAAGCAACTGAGAGTATTGCTACCCCCCTTGGATGGGATGCTAGTCCATTGCAAGGTAAACCCCCAGCAGTACATCCCCGGTACCCATTTTATACACCTGGGTGGAGAGAGACAATGTGGAATTAAGTTTCTTGTCTACGGAAACAACACGATAGCAGGGACTGGGTGTTGAACCACCGACCTTTAGATCTGAAGTTCAACATGCTAACCAATAACACCACTGCGCCCCCTAGTTGTAGTGGCATACATATACGAAAAGTACAGTAAGGGGGGGTACATCAGGGTTAAAACTTGACGGTCGCATGGTCACCAATGGGATTAAAAAGTGTCCAGGGCCACTAAAAGTTGAGGTTTGATCGCCTGAAGTGTTACTACGATTTGAGAAGTACGAAAAGAGTAGCAATAACAATAAAATAGAATGTTCTTTCCTTGGAGTGCTGCATTAAAGTTTAGTTCTAAAGTGCAAAATTCAAAGCTGTTGGTGATCGAGTTTTTAGGTCGCTCCGACATCTAGACGCCATTTTGTTTTTATTGACACGTGACTCCAGACTTACCCAGAGTTCTAAGCAGTATGTTTTCAAACGTGAATATTGGCAGAATCACTCAACACTACTCGATATAATAGAAGGACTAGAAGACGGTGACAGGGGCTTTGACGAAGAATTCGTTGACAAGCTTATCAATAAATACCTGTAAAAACTGCAACTGCAGTGCACATAACAAATGCTTGAAAAAAAATTGGGTTCATTAAAACAATTCAGATACATCAGTGTATATGAATAATTAATCCAATTCTAGGGGCATAAGTTAAAAGCCGTGGGGCGTTTATTCAAGTAAAAATGGCAGGGGTTTCAATAAAATTTGAAGTAGGCAGCTGGTTTGAGTAGAGTAACCAACTGTATAAACTAGGGGTTTGAAAGAAACTTTCTTTAATTGCTTCAATTTAGGGAAAAAGTAGCCGACATCTCTGAGTGAAATAGCCGACGCTTTTTGTCGGTTGTCGGTGCTTATTGAAAGCACTGAAATGGTTTTAAAATTTTTTTGTGTTATAAGAGGAAATTTGAGGGCCACTTTATTTTGGCCTGGGCTGCTAAAAATTCAGGGATATTGGCCTGAGTGGCGACCAAGCACAGAAGTTAAGTTTTAGCCCTTACATCAACAACTGCCTTTACTTAGTTTACAGATCAACACTTCTCTGAGTTGGACAGTCAACACTTTTGAAGTGACTTTACTAAGACACTTACTGAAAATTGTATCCTGCATATTCACTCCTTGTTGTAGATTTCTCAATGACAGTTGAATTGTCTTCATTTACAGGCTGCAAGGAAAAATCATTATAATTTTATTATGAATTTTATAACACTATGTTTTACTTTAAACTTTGATTGCCTGGTAGAGGTAGTCTAGATAATTTGTAAATTAATGACGTCTAAATGGGCACTAGTGATCATTAGGCCAGTGCCCTTGAGTAATTGGAATATTTTTGGCAGAAAAAATGGCAAAATTTAGGTAGAAATTATACACTTTATTCCAAAATGGCGGAAAATACATTATTCTTTTGTCTCCATGTTAAGTGGCCCTTGCTGCCTCGTTTTAAGCCAGATATTCCTTTGAATTCTGCACATGGGATCGAGGCAACCCGCCATTTTGGAATAAGGTGTATAACTGTCACATGAAATCATACTAGATATGAAGTGGCATACCAATATTGACATAAGTTCTGTCAGTGATTGGTCATCAATCTTGTTCTTAGACTGGTACATGGAATGGATACTGATTCAATTGAAATTAGCACATAACTGGGTAAGAGGTTGAACCTTGAACTTTACTGAGTACCCTCCCCTCCCTGCACATAACTTGCCTCAAAAAGTGTCCTGCGTAAAGGACTGGCATGAACTTAAGAGTTATTAAAAGCAGCAATGTGAATTACAAGTTAGACAAGTTGTGGAAGGGGGTGTTCCACTGCCTTGACCCTTTAAGCCCCAGTAGTGATCAGCATCAAATTTCTCCTCATCAGATCAGTGCGAAAAACACATAAAGGTCATGAGAATTGAGGAAATGATCACCAAAGATGAATTCTCTTGATGTCTTAACAAGTTCACCCAATTGGTACTCAACGACATGTATGGAGACTGACTAGTAAGGAGAATTTGAATAACGATATCGGGCCTTAGAGGGTTAATGATAATACCTGAAGAGACATATCATTTGCCTCCAAGTGCCCAGGTGCTGATACCACACTGCGTGTAGGACTCGCCACTTTGAGTCTCCTGACTGGTGATTGGTTCTTGAAATTCTTGTGCCGAAAGTGTGTCTGATTTTGCCATTCTTGATTTTGCACCATAACTGAGGGTGAGATTATCCTTCTGTAAAGCTGTGCCATGCTATAATCATCTGGGCAACAAGAATGGAGTAATCAATTAAAATAGCAACAAGTCTGCGAGCAAGCTCTCTTTGGGGTGGTGGGAGGAGCTAGGGAGAGGAGGGGAGAGTTTGCTTGTAGCCTAATAAATTTTGCAGCCATACTGTTCAGGATTAAACACCCTTGGACCTGGATTTAAGTGTCTGCTTAGGAAAGGTGTCCCCTTAGTTCATGCCTTCATGGCTGGGACCAACCATGACTGTCGACTTTGGAGGGCTACTGTCCACCCATGGGAGATGTCCATTTAACAGCAGAGGTTTCACTATAGTAACAAAATTTTTCTGACCTGGGTGCATGTGAGGGCATGCAAAAGCACACAGTAACCATTCTATCGAGTCCCAAACAGTCAAGAAATGACTGTATTAATAATAAGTTTTTAATAAATATTTACCAAAGCGCGTCAAACAGGTCAGTAAACTTTGCACTGTGATTAATTCGAAAAAGTTAATGGTCTGGTCACTAATGGTACTTGCATATTAGAAAAGGAAAATATGGAGCTGTGGTTGTAAAGATCAGCGATAAATAGGGCCATAATTTTAGCATTACCTGTATTATGCATGAAACAAACAAACTGATCTGCTGAATAGTAAGCTAATAATTTGGCCTCAAGCTGATCAAAAGGAAAAATTTCTACTCTTAAAAGTAATTGAAACCAAAACAAGAAGCTTGAGAACTTACCCATTGTTTATCAACGTTCGTTTCATCACCACAGTGACGAATTCAACTTCGTTCCTCCTACATTCCAGCGCAAAACAGCGAGAAACTATCTGTCAACCTTTCCCGCGCCGCGAACGGCGAAAGTTAACCGCATTCAAAGGCCACGCAAAATAACAGCGGGGCAGAAAGCTAAACAGCCTTGAACTTGAAAGATCGTGATATTAAGTCCTTAGATTCGATATCAATAAATAATGTCCATCACAACTAATTACCGTGTTGATAATAAATCAAAGTTTATCGATCATTTGCATTTTTCTCCGCGTCTAAGCAACAAGTGCCCTCTCAAAATAGCGCGGTCACTAAGCCCAGAAATCAAAGATGGCGACCACCAAGAGAAAGGTGGGTGAAAATGTGCAAACTCTTCTTTGATTATTCACCTCTTCATAAGTCCTCATTTCAATTGATTGGAAATAGAAGGACTTGAATTCTTCTTTGCAGATCGGAGGAGAGGACACGAACATCACATTTGAAGATCAACAACAGATCAACACTTTTGCACGAAAAAGTGCAAGACTTCAAGAACTGAAGGACGAAATAGATGAGAAAAAGGTACGAATAAAATGAAAGTAACAGGTGTGACAGATTTTAAAAAAAACCCTTTTCTAGTCGTCGCTGCACAAAACACACTAGAATCATACAAGACAGAGCCAGCTGGGGCGGCAATTGATTAAGCTTATTTAAAAATTTTGTGAATTTTAATATCCCATCCTGGGGCCCTAATGCGCCCAAATGGACCCACACTTTTCAAGTGTGTATTGTTTTTCTATCAATTGTCAAATCCCCAAGGCTGAGGATATAAAAATAGATCGAATCCCCCCCCCCTCCTCCCCTTCCCCTTCCCCGATAACTCAGTCAGGCAGTCGGTCAGCCCTTCCAAATGTGAAAACATTGTCAAGTTCAATGTGAAGTTCAGCGTTGCCTTTAGTTAATTGTTTCTGCATTTTCGCTCACGTGCAACATTTGTTGCCGCCATGCAAAAATTTATCTCAGCAAACTGAATTTCCTCAGAAACATTTACTCCCGCAAGAATGAAAGTTGTGTCCACAGGCATTTTGCAAATGGGGAAACAATTTTGGGAAACACTGCTTGATCCACAATAAAACAATGTTTCTTCTTTTGCTGTGGCATTGTCTCATATCCATTAAGCAAACTTGAAGCAAGGTGGAACCAGTCCTACACACAATCACAATCTGTTAAGGGAGTGGTGGGGACAAACAGACAGGTAGACTGGGCAGTAAAAACTCTCCACTACTTGTGTCCTTGCCTAGACTTCCTTCCTGATTCCTGCCATGCATATAGATCTGTACCTTCTCCTCCTTTTTCAAACTCCACTTATACCCAATATGGAGCTTTGAGTGAAGAAACTATTGGCATAGATTTTGAACTTCAGCTGAACCTTGCTAACCAAACATTAGCCTCCTACGCAGATGCTCTATTGGCTTGTTATGCCAAAAGATCGTCTGCATAGGAGGCTAAGCAAATTAACATGGTTCTCGTTTAAGCAACCATATCATATGATAATGCATTTCTTGTTTAAAGCAGGATACTATGTTTGGCTTTTCTTTTAATTTATAATTACTACCTTACCTGGTGTTTTAGTTGCTTATCTACGTGAGGTTTAACTGTATTTTTTTTTTCAGAAAGAGCTGCAGAATCTTGAAGATGCTGGTGATGAGCTTATGCTATTAGAAGATGAGGCTGCACCAATCCCATATCCTTATTAATATTTTAATATATAATATATGATATTTTCCGTTTTATTTCTACCAAAATAACAGTCTGTGTGATTAGTCTTTAGACTAAATTATTGTAACCATAAAATCACAGAATGTGGCCTCAAGTAAAAGACAAATCATATGTGACCGATGAGTCATTTGTTTGAAAACTATACTGGTTTTTAAAGCAAATGAAATCTTCAAATTGAGACCATTTGTATTACAGGGTAATCAGTCATCTACAATGTGCATTCAAATTTGAAATGTTTAAAAGAAGCTGCCCTCGTCTAATGAACTCTCATTATTTTTTAATTCCTATTTTTTTAGCATAGAGCTCAGGTATTTTATTTTGATACAGTACTATCCTGCTGACTTGCATTGAACGTTCAAGGGAAATGCAACTAATTTCCTCAAGATACAAGTAGGGTTTAAGAGTGGTGTGAAATATTGTATTTTTTTAACCACACTGAACTAACATCAATCTTAAAGCTATCACTGCCCCCAGATTCTGCTCTGTATGTCTCTTAATACAATACCATAAAGTTCCAAAAGTAACGATCCCCCAAACTTGTGACCTTATCTTGGCGAAAAAAAATAATTTCTTAACTATGCAAGAGGAAGAATTGAATTTCGAGTCGAGAAACTAATGAGCTTGTCACTTGAGTGATCTAGCGAGAAATGAATTGGACAAACGGACCGAACTTGATCGCGAGCGTTATTGTTTACAGATCCAACAAGTGTGTCGAAAAATGAGGAGCAAGCGTCACCGTTTTGTGCGATCAAATAATGACAAAGGAAACACATGCGTTAGAATTCGTTGCTCCTTTCCTCATAGGGTATATAAATTATCCACTTTAAAAAGTTTTTAATGTTACGGAAATTGTTGCGATAATCCTCAAAACGACTATTTGACAAAATGCTCTAATGTAAAGTTGCTCAAAAAAACCCCAAGCTTTTCCCTGTTGTTGCCTAAAACAGGCATTTCACAGGCTCAGCGTAGTGACAAGCTTTGTATAAGCGATGCTAAATTTCTGATTGTTTAAGAATTTACACATTTACATGTGAAACAGGAAGGCAAAATGTCTGTCGAGAGAGTGAGAGTTGTATCAAAAGCATCATTGCGTTACACATGGTGCATTTAACGGTTTCAAATTTCGCTTTTGATGAATGCAAATTAACATGCATAGGATAAAAATAAATCACCTCTTATTTATCCCTAAAGACCTGACAATGTGTATTAAACTTCAAAACTGTGATATTTTATAGCAGTTTCATTTATGACTTTTTCTTTGGACTGTGTATTTTTTGTGTAGTTTGGCAAATAAACAAACGCAGTTTCACGTGAACGGCATCGAAAGGGCTTCACGGCTTGACATGCACACTTCTTTGGACTTCATCTAATGACAAACATATTCAGAAACTAGATACACTCATTGCAGCGGAGAGAAGCAAAATTCTTCGAAGACATGGATTAACTTGACCTCATACGATACATTCAATCAAACTGCCAAGCATTCAGTAACTTTCAGTTGTTGACTCTGTTTGTGTCGGGAAATTTTGCATAGTAATGAGCTCAAAACCCTAGTACCTGTGTATAAGCCGCACCCCAAATTTCGAACGTTTTTTCCTTGAAAAAAGTGCGGCCTATACGCGGGTAAATACGGTAACTCTTAAAGTACATTTTATTAAAAACTAAGGAAAGGAATACTTATTGAAAACAAATTTTGTTTTCAAAAAGTTTGTTTTCAAAAAGTATTCGTCTCTGAATACCCATTGCATACATAATGGCGATAATCAAACCTTTTTCTTGAACGGCCCATGTACGGTACACGTTTTAGCTACCCGAAAGTAGCAACCCCCCCTAAAGTAGCGACCCCCTGAAAGTAGCGATAGGAAAAGGCTGCTAAATCTCGTTACTTTCGGAACTTTACGGTATTTGTTATCATAACTACTGTAGTTGAAGATAAGACTTTCTCAAACTCATTAATAATTCATAAAGAGAAAACAAAGGAAATCACTACTGTGATGGTGGTTTGGATGCCAGATCTTAATTAACACAAGCTTTTGCGAACTTTTGTTTTTGATTTCTCCAAGAATTTTGAATAGTTTTGAAAGGCCATATCAAAAACTCGAAAGAGTGTTTCATCAGGTATCCAAACACCTCAATATCGGAAAAAAAAACTTGGCAGCACCCTGTTTGTTCAACCCACTTGTTTGCATATTCTAATGAAACACTCTTTCTCGTGTTTGATATTTCATATATTAATGTGGACCACTTCTTACTTTGTGGAGCTATTCAAAATAACTGTGTTGGTGACAGATCTTAGTAAATGCCTTAAAATAGTAAGCAAATCCTAGAAAAGTAAGATTCACTCTGAGATGACAGACAGTTTGGATGGCTAGGGTTCAAGATCGTGGTAGTCTACTTTAGTTGTGTTTTCTTAACATTTGTCACTTACAGAATAGGAGAGATTTTTATCCATTTATCTTCTGAGGAAACACAAGAGTATCTAGAGAATGCAAAGTCCAAGCTAAAAGAAGAAGTGAAATCCCTGGAGTCCCAGACAGAGGAAGTTAAAGCTCTTCTAGGTGATCTCAAAGTGAAACTCTATGCCAAATTTGGGAACAACATAAATCTGGAGACAGAGGAAGAATAAAATTGTGAATTTTATTGCTAGGCCTTTTTTGTTTATTATGTGAGCTATTTTAAGTTTATTTAGTAAAAGTATATACATCAAAATTTGACTTGTTTGCAAGCCCAGCATTTTTCCTGCCTTAATCAAACCTGCGAAGTTCAATGGTAAATTTAGAAAGGGGTTCTTTTTGTTAAAGGAAATGAAGCCTGACCCCCTCCCCAACCCCAACTTAGTTTTCTCTCGGCCCCCTTTACCTGCTGCCACCGGATTGGGAGTCAGAGTTTCAACTCCAGGCCAAATTAACATGCACGGCTCACAAAACAGGGGAAGAAGGTGTGTCAACCTCGGCATTAAACTAGAGCAGTCCCTTCCGCTGAGGGATGGTCAGCCCAGGACACAAAAAAAAAGTGTGAAAAAAGACTGTACTGCCGCATGGAACTTGAAGTGGGTGTGACCACACCCATGTCAAGCTCCTTTGCAGCAGCTGACTGTCACATGCTCGTTAGTCTACCCTGCCTAGCTGTGACTACTTTTGTTTAACCCTTTAAGCCCCAGCATCATTATTCGAATTCTCCTTAATGGTCTCCGTAATTTCATTGAGTAGTAATTGGGAGAAGTTGTTCAGACATCAAGGCAATTTGTCTTTGGTTATCATTGTCCCAATTCTGATGACCTTTATGTGTTATAATGCACTAATATTATTGGCGCTCAAAGGGTTGATCATTCATCTGATGGGTGGGTGAGATGAGCCGGTGTCCTAGTGGATTTGGACCCCCTCAGAATTGGACCCCCTGGTCCAAAATATCCACTAGCGAAAGTGGACCCCTGTGGGTAAAAAACTTATCCTACCAAATAATTTCAACATTAAATCTGGCTATATTTGTGTATAAACCACAGAAACGACTCTTTTGCTCTTCAGCCTTGCCAGCAAACTATTTCTCCTGGCTTTTAGAACACGGTAGTTGAAAGCGAAAGATTGCTGTGCCATACATAGAAGCATAAAAGCTGATTTATTGTAAAGCTGCCGCACTTGAAAGCAAAATAAGATGTATATTCTGTGTTCTAAAAACGTTCCAGGAGACTGAAGACCTTCTCAGAACTTGCCGTTTGAAAAGGAAATTATTGCCTTATTGAAGGGGGTCCAAATACGCGAGAGGGGGTCCATATCCGCTAGCAGATTTGGACTGGGGGGGGGGTCCAAATGCACTAGCAGATGTGGACTGGGGGGTCCAAATCCGCAGGGGGGTCCAAATTCGCTGTGACACCGGCCTGGCAGGTATTATTACACATACATACCATGACTAGCTCCAAAAAAAGAATACCGGTAGTATTGACATTTATCCCTTATTTTAGCTGAGACAATTAATTTTGCTAGGCAGGAAGATCGTTCATAGTCCGTACTGAACTGACTTCCCATGGATTTTGGCTGGTGTTTCTTCTTTTGAATTTTTTTTCTTGACATAACAATACAAACAAAAAAGGTCAGCTGCTCTAGGAGCAAAAAGGTATTAAGTTAAAGAAAACGTGAAAAAAAAAAAGGAGCAAAGAAAATGATTGGCAACTTCCATTTTCCCCTTTGCATCCTTTTATTCTGATTTCCACCAGTCCAGTTTCTAATTCCTAATCGAAGAGGTACATTTCGATTCCTCTTATACGACAGATCTGATATTCGTTCCAGTCTTCCTTCCGTGCAGGCACGAGGGAGAACCGAAGTCAAACTTGACATCATGAGCGGGAGAAGTCTATGTTTTCGCACTGTGGAACGTTGTAAAACTTGCTGTCTTCTTTTTAATCGGTGCCTAAACACACCACGAAAGGTAATATTGATCTTTGATTTCGTTTGTTGTAAGGATATCTTCCTAGCTAACTTGGTTGGTACAATGTTTACTTGCTTAAGTAGGACAGTCCCCAAGTTAAATTCTACAGTGCAAAACAAAATAGACCAAAATACATGCTTGTATATGGTGCTAACAAAAATAAGAAATAAGATCGAAAAAAATGAAAATCAGTCACAAAAATGAACATTAACAGCCGCCTTGAAGAAGTTAGTTGAACTTTATACGTTGACTACATGTAGCTGTGGCAGTAAAAATCTAGATTTCCAGTCAGTAATGGTTCTTCAGGGACGGCGGAGCCGGGGGGGGCTGGGAGGGCTTGAGCCCCCCCACTTTTGAGGAGGATGACATTTCATTTTGCTTTAGTATATGTAGTTATTCGAGAAAATACATAAGAGTATTTGCCAGATGAAACTAGTGTTTAAATTGTTATTGCTTGATTAAGTCACAAGAATTTACAAAGCTACAACTTTATACAAACCTC
>Ga0126336_10001003_pt1:0-12500 | contig 13660 bp, 10 predicted proteins | sample SidCmetagenome_FD_92530 | JGI IMG/M metagenome (GOLD analysis project Ga0126336, IMG submission 92530) | Coral microbial communities from El Islote,Puerto Morelos, Mexico - Siderastrea C C metagenome | ecosystem: Host-associated > Invertebrates > Cnidaria > Coral | place: El...
AGAAATACTGACGTGAACATTTTAAAAACTCAGTAGAAAAATATTCTCAAATCGACAAAGAAATTATCTAACTCAAAGAGCTCCCGTCTTCAGACTACGCTTGTGGAGTAACCGTTTACAATTTGAATTCCTCTTCCACGATTTCGTGTGCTGCTATGTCTCACAAAAGGCAAAGTTTTTTTTAAACAAAGAACCAAAAAGTAGATCCAGATATAAAATTTGGCCAATTTATTCGTAAAATAATTTAGTTGATATTAGTAAAACTTCACATAAAATGTGTGTATGTATTTATTTTGCAAGCTTCTCACTGTGCGCCGCTTTCACGTCTGTAGGCTAGCGAGGTTGATTGACAAATGATCTCGAGGTACCTTAGGTGCCTCTCCTTTTATAGCGCGTCTTCGTGTTTAAGCACTTCAAGAAGTGGGAATCACTTCTTTCATTTTTTGCTTGACGACTTACACTTTTGCTCTTCTTCATCAATTATTGCCCATTACATTTTTAGCTACCCATTAACAAATGACCTAGTTGAAATCTGTTTGAAATTGGTTCCTTGTACTTTGGCTGCATTCTTTTTTTGTTATTTACAAATGTCTATAGATGTTTTCTGCGGTAGTGTAACCTTAGTGTATTCTCTTATTCTTAATGATTGTGTCCTGTAAATTATAATAAAAATTATTTTAAAAAAATTATGTCTGAGAGACTGGGATAAAAAAAGGAGGACAAGAAAATACCTGCACAGGAGGAGCCGTTATGTGATCAGCGATGAGAAGATCCTCCTCAAATGAAGACGTGTGCCCCAAATTAAGCTTTCTATAGTCATCATAATCAAAACGGCCGATACTATGATCCACGTGACGCCCATGAAAATCGTCTGTTAAGGAATAAAGAGGAATACTGTCCTCCTCATCACTGTCATCGTCCCCATCCATAAATGACAACTTTGGATGGTGATGATGGTGCTGTAATTGATGATGATGAATAAGGTTGCTATGGTGATGGATCTCCGAAGTTCCGCTTGTTTCACTGCTTCCTATTGCACTTGCTTCTGCACTCAGTTCCAGTTTCTTAACCCTGGGTTTAATATTTTCAATGTGTACAAATTCCTCTGGTTCTAATTCAACCTGAGGTAATGGAGTCCTCCAATAGAGAAACGAATCAAAGTACTTTTCGTCAACTTCATCAAGGTCAGTGGTCATGTGCTGTGTGCAATTTCTTGATTCTTTTGAATATGTTTGATCACAGGTATGCATGTCTTTGTAACCTTGTGGTTGCTTTACATCTGGTTCATTTGACATAATTTCTGGTGGTGAGATATAACCAGAGTCAGTGGTTCGTGCCTCAGGCGATGACTGCCTTTCAGCTTGATGTCTGTTTTCAACATTTGATTCTTCTAACGAAGTCGTTCTAAAAGAAAGGTGAGGATGGCATGTATCAATAGTTTGCCAAAAAGAAATAGTTTGCCTTCCTAACATTTCCACAAGTAAGAAGCTAGTACAAGTAGGAATCTGGATAAAGGATACTCTGTAGCTTACATGTATGATAATCTTTTCCCTTTTCTAACAGTCAAACCCTGGGTGGTCACATACAAGGTGTAATATTGCCCTGCTTTCTGCCTCAATAATGAAATCCTAACTTGACCATTCAAATGAAAGCTACGGAGCAGTACAGTCCTTTGGTCCTGTTCATTGTGCTGTACAAGGTGGTTCTGCTGTTTGAGGCTGTGGAGGAAATCCTCAATTGTGACCATTCAACTGAAAGCTATTGGACAGCACCTTTTGTGCTGTTTATTTCTTAATTCATTCATTTAATTTTTACTTTTTCAGTGTCCACTTTGGAAAATATACATTCTCAAATTCATTTAAAATTAACCAAGTTTAAACAAAGGAAACTGTATGTGTGATATAAGTTTGGATGCTCGGTCTCAATTAGCATAGATTTTGGTGATTTTAACCAACTAAACTCTCTTTATTCAGTGACTTGTTTGAGAAGATATACCTATAAAGTGTTTCATAAGAATATAAACACCTAAAATTTCACCAAGAAAAAAGTTTTTTTCCACCATCTCTTCAGTGTTGGAAATCCTTAGCTGATGAGACACTCTCTCTGATGTTTGATTAATTTTGTGTAGAGGGTTCAGTCTAGAAAGGACAAAGACCATGACTTCTGACTTACTCTTCAGATGACAAGTCTCCAGTGGTATTTTGACTTGCAGTTGTTTCTCCTTCAGTTTGCCTTGGTAAAGATGGAGTTTCGTGAACTCTCTGTGGCACTGCACACAAAACTCCTTCCTCATTTACGTAGAAACCACTTTCTACTGGATCAGCAAATGTGGAAATGAAAGGCCCAAGACTTTGATACGCAGCCATCTGAACCTGGGTTAAAAATCATAGAATGATAATTGTCTTGATGAGTTATTAATTTGTTGCCAGCCATCTTCAAGCTCTCCCTAATGACATTACTAACACAGTTTAATCCCTTTGAGTGACCAATCTAATTAGCGTCAACTATTTATAGACTTCCTTGTAAGTGACCATCTGTCAGTCATTATCTGACAACAATCTTTATCAATCAGGACTGTTTGAATACATTTTCAGTCAAATCCTGTATTTACAATCTCTCGTAAGCAACCATCGTAACAAATTCTTTTTTAATCAGCTCTCAGTCAAACACGGCATTATTTCCGAATCTCTCGTAAGCAACCATGGTAATCAAATCCTACTCGAATCAGTGCTAAAGGTTGATTCCCACTGTTGCATAAATTTTACGTGCGTACGGGCGTGAATTTAACTGGCTTTACGTGCGTAAATAAAATTAGAGACGATGTATGAACGGCTGTTGTAAAATCAGAGACGATGTATGAAAACTTTCAACTTTTTACGTTTACGTAAGCCGTTCATACATCGTCTCTAATTTTATTTACGCACGTAAAGCCAGTTAAATTCACGCCTGGACGCAGGTAAAATTTACACAACAGTGGAAATCAACCTTTAGTCAAATGCTGTCTTTAAAATTTCTTACATCCACCTCCCATAAAGCTGTAAGTGGCCATCATTCCTGATCATGATGATTCCACTGTATTATTAATAGGTTTCCAGATACATACCCATCTGGACTTGTCGCACAGCAAACTGATGAAGAATTGTGACAGCTCATTCTTTCTCATCACAGCAGGACTTGAAGTTGACACACTCATGTAACACTCAGCACAAGCCTATAATGAGGAAGATATGAATCACAGTTTGATTAATCTTTAACTACCTGTTGTAGAACAGGGGTAATTAAGTAGTGAGTTCAGTACTCAATACATGCCAAAGTAACAACAGCACTGAATAACACAGTGTGATGTTCTTCATGTCAACGTAAAAAGTCTTTTCCAAGGACGTGAAACTTGAGTTTGTAGCACTTTTTTTTTTGCTGTTACAGCCCAAACAAAAATTGTTCCCAACCAAACTTAGAAAGAAGATGAATCCAACCGCCCAAGATGCAAAGAAAAATCTTTACCATAAAACTCCATGCTCAATCTCTTAAGGCGCTGTTACATTAGGCAATCTTTTTTGCAACTTGTCTCGCAATTTTGTTGCGATACAAGTTGCACGAAAAATTGCTTAGTGTAACATGCCCTGAAATGAACATGTCTCGCAACTATTTTGTTGCTGCAATCATTGTGAGAGGCAACGACCCTTGCAACACTGCAATGAATTTTTCCAGCGTTGCGTACAGGAGTTACACTAGGCAACGTTGCGTGCAACTTGTCTTGCAACGGCCCAACAAAGTTGCAGGACAAGTTGCAGAAAAACTGCCTAGTGTAACAGCGCCTTTACTCTATTTTCCAAGTTGGAAGATGCATTGATCATTTTTTAGCACTTGAGCCAAATATGTACCTTTAAATACCCAAAAAACCAAATTTCGAAAAAAAATACTGCGCTAAAATGTTTCTCATATTAAAAAAGTTAAAAAACAGCAACGTTTCGACGTTCAACTAACGTCATTATCAAGTCAAAAAATAAGTGTCCGTTACAAAGTATAAATACTAGATAAACAATGCATCATTAAGAAACTAATATAAAGTGTAAGAATGTTAGTTCAAACAAAGAGTTTTGCACAAATGGAATCGGCCTGGGTGTTCAAGCTTGGATTGATTTCTTTTATGAAGAGCATCTCATAAATCAGGCATTCAAACTTTGTTTGGCACTTGCGAAGAATGCGAACTTGGCTTTCTTTGGGGTTACCTAATTGCCCATGAGCTTCCACAAGGTGTTTACCGATGGCGGAGTTCTTATGTTCAACAATGCGCTGGTGGAGATGTCGGGCTGCACAGCCCACATAATCTGCATTGCACAGATCACATAAAAACGAATAAACCACGTGTTGTTAATTTACAATTGGCGGCTTTATTTGTTTTGGCTTGAGATCTTGTTCCAATTTCTTGCTGATGAAAATTGGTTCAACGATAGTGCCGATCTTATGACTGAGATCTTTCATTTGCCTTCTAACCGCATTAGCTGATATTTGATCTTTGAAAGGAAGACTGATTTGTACAACGGAGCTGTCTTTCACCCATTTCGCGTCGGCTCCTAAGGAAATATCACAAATGAAATTGTTAATGGTTGAATTTATGAGAGCCAAGGGATATTGGAGTCGAATAAAGATGCCGCGTAATCTGTTACATTCTTCGTTGAAAGCTTCAGTTGTAGAGGATAAGGAATGTGCACGGTGGATCACTGTTTTCAGCAAGTATTCTTTGTAGCGTTTATCTGTGTGGCTTTGGAAATGTAGTAGTAAACCCGTATTGGTTGGCTTCCTATAAACCTGTGTTTCAATCTGTGTGCCATTTTTAATAATTTCGATGCCAATAAAGGGGATCTTGTTTTTGGCGGGAAATTCAATTGTGAAAGAAAGAGACTAGGGTGAAGACTGTTAAGGGTATTAAAAAAATTGGTTGCCGCTTCAGTGCTAGGCATTCTGGCTAAAGTATCGTCAACGTATCGTCTGTATAGCGCAGGTATTACACCATCGCGAGTGAGCTTGTCCTCAAGATGACACATGAAAACATTAGCCATTAAAGGGCCAAGGGGCGAACCCACAGCCAGACCATCTACTTGCTCATACAATTGGCCATTGAATTGGAATAGCTGCTTAGTAGTAGCGATTTCAAGGAGTTTGGCAAGTTGTTCCTTTTGCAGGTTTAGATCATAGGTTTGGTTGAACCAATCATTGGTAAAAGCTTTGTCGACCAAAATTTCGATTGTCTCGTAAACAGAGCTGTGACATCATAAGAAACCAATATATCATCCTCGTCAAGGGATAGGACATGGATTTCTTCGGAGAAACTAAAGGCATCAGTAATTGTGTACTCGTTAATAGAGAGTGGTTTCAGCTTCTCTTCCAACCATTTAGCAAGATTGTAATTATTATAAGTGAGTTGCAGATAAGATAGGTCTCATACTCAGATTAGCTTTGTGGGTCTTCAGAAGGCCACAGAGGTGAGCAAGTCTGGAACCATTAGGGCAAAGTGAGTCAGCAAAATGAGTCAGCAATGTTTACAATATTTATACTTTGTAACAGACACTTATTTTTTGACTTGATAATGATGTTAGTTGAACGTCGAAACGTCGTCGTTTTTTAACTTTTTTAATATGAGAAACATTTTAGCACAGTATTTTTAATCCAAATGTTTATCGAAATTGCTTCTTAAACACCAAATTGGTTAAAAAAATTAATATCTTGTGATACTTTAAACAGCAAATGAATGCAAAAGTCAACACTTACCTTTCTTACACCCCAGACTCCATCTTGACATAGCTTGAAGAAGATTGGAAGCTTTAAAGAAAACAAATTAAAAGTAAATAAAAGAGACGTTCAAAGTACGGTAGACTCCTAATAGCATGAACCCTCGATAACCTGAAGTTTGCATAAACCATAACGAATTTCCCCTGGATTTTCTTCATACATTTACTGTAATTTTACCCTTGACAGCCTGAGCCCTTCACAGTTTGAACCTCCCAGTAACTTGAAATCTGTTTACCCTTCAGATTATTTTCTTTTTAATTTTATCGACATTAACTTAAACCTACTTTGACAAATGGTAGTGAATAAAACATTCTCCAGAAAAAATCTTGAAACAAGTTGAGCAGCATGTTTTCCTGAAGTGTCTGGTGTCATGATTAACTTTGCTATTTGCATTTTAGAATACAACAAGCAGTGTTAACAAACCCAGCAAACAAAGAGTGTGAATTCACCCTTGTTGACAAGGAACATTATTTTTTTGCTGTAGAGTTAAACGTTTAGCTGATGCTATGAGTGTTCTCCCTTCACCAGAGCAAGAGAGCAATTGCAAAAAAATACCCTGCTTTATCCATCAACTTGTTCGTCAATATATTTAATGTCATCTCCCGATAACTTGAACTCTTAATACCTGGAACGTTTCTTGATCAAGAGTCAACTGTACGCTCGATCACTGCATTATGTTTCTCACAATTTTGAGTTAATCTACAATCTGTAATCAAGTCTAAGAAGGTCATTTAATTTCCTTTCAACAAGATAAGTGTATTTTATCAACTTGTACCTGACCCAAGGACATAAATATTGTTATTGTTCAACCAGGAATAGATAGTCACTGGTATATCCAGACTTGCTTGCAACTCAATACAGATTATAGGCCAAATGTGACAATCTTATCAAATATTCAGAAGGAAAAAACAACATGGTCATTTCATTTGGGGCCTTATCTTCTCAAAGAAAGAGGACCCCCTGTCCAAGGTGAATTGCATTTCATTATAACACCCCCTCATGGCCTTTACATTAAATTCTGAGAATGAAATGTGATGTCAGGTTGTGATAAGCGTCCAGCACTTTCTTGTATACTCACCATTCGGTCACTTGTCACTTCAGGTCCAAGAACACTACACATCTCACCAAAATTAGATGCACACACCTGGATGCAAATGGTGACACATTATTATTACCAAATCTACATGTAACTAATTGCCACCTCTTTTTTATTCATTTACTTCAGGACAGTTGAGCACAGTTATCGCCCTTGTGTACAGCTCTTTAACAAGACACTGCACAACACTGTTTCATTTCAATCAGTTACTTTTATTTACCTTTCAACAGGTAACTTTTCTCACTTGCATTGTTAAACAGTAATGTATTTGAACGTGGATGTGAGGCAATTTTGGAAGGGAACTTCAAAATTGCACAAAATTTCCTCACAACCATAGGGGTTTCAATAAAATTTGAAGTAGGCAGCTTGTTTTGAGTAAAGTAGTCAACTGTATCAACAAGGTTTGAGAGAAATCTTTCTTTAATGTACTTCAAATTAGGGAAAGTAGTAGCCAACTTCTTTGAGTGAATTTGCAGACACTTTTTATCGGCCGTCAGTGCTTACTGAAAGCACTGCATCCAGGTTCAAATACACTGTAATGTAAATGAGAAAAGTTAACTGTGAAAAGGGCTACTACAGCTGCAATTGCTGGAGACCTCAGTGACTTAAGACTGTATTTTTACACTATACTGCTGGATGTAAAACTTGCTCAGTTCCAAAGTGCACTCATAAGGAACTTGAACAGATCTAAACTGTACTGCCACAATGACCCCAACTTTGGATCTACAGCAAAACTCCCTAATTATGCAATAATTATTACACAAATGTATTATTTCAGACTATTCCAGCAGGACTGGTATAGATACAAAATTGGAGCTGGGTTTGGTTTTTAGCAGGTCAGAAACCTCCAGGGATAGGCAGTCCAAGTAGAAGGGAAAAATGCAAATGAAAGCCTTTTTGAAAAGTTCAAAGATCTCAGTGGTAGCAGGTAAACATAGTGTAACCTCAAGAAGGAAATCAGACATAACATGTTCCATTCTGAGTAAAGAGCAGAGTTCCTTTCATTTTGCTTACATGTACACAGTCAAGATGTTCTTACCTTTCTGACGTGGAATAGAGGATCCGAGCAAAGAGTCTCAAACCTTGGTAAAAAATATCGCTCTGAAATGTCTCGTCCGACAAGTGGTGCCATCTTACTCATTAACTAAATAAAAAGATTATTGACATAATTACATAAACTACTGTTGATTTTGAATTTTTACCAAGATGTTCACTAAAACTGGTTGAAAACTACCTTGAAATTCACGAAAGAGTTAACTTGGGGGTACATTCTGAAGATGTCCTGAAGTACTATAAAAGCACTTGTCTCATACACAGGTCATAATATTATTACTCATCTGGTTGTCTAGGACAGGCACATTTTGATGCCCAGCAAATACGCAATGTACCTTTCTGTGCTCATTTGATTGATGAACAAGCCATCTGCCAAACAAAACCATAAAAACAATTTGACACCAGACCCAGTGAGGACCCCCCCCCCAAGGGTTGTCCAATATTCCTATACCATAACAGACCGTACAGTTTGTACGGACCGTGAACTTCAAATACGGTCCGTATAGAAGAGTTCACAGTCCGTAAATTGCATCTCATTAGTGGGACTTAGAACATTTCACTCTTGGTATCAGAGGGAGATATCGTGTTGAGGGTCCGTACAGTTCATGCAGACCATGTACCGCACTTACGGTCCATAAATTGCACCTCATTAGTGGGACTCAGAATATTTGAATCTTCTTATTAGTGGGGGATATCAGTATGACGGTCCGTACAGTTCATACGGACCGTGAATGGCACACATGGTCTGTATAGAAGAGTTTGGTAAAACTTACAGCAACTGCTTCAGATCTGTAGTCATCATTGCTTTCTCCGGCTGTTAGCTGAAGTAAAACAGGGCACACCTGTTCTTCAATATCCTCTGAGGAAAAAAAGGAGATTCAAGGATTACAATTGAAAAAGTAAATACTTGTAAGATGTTAGTACTAATATTGAGTCATTCTAGCAGTACACAAACAAGATCAAACAAGGTAAACTTGCACTTTGTACTGCAGTCCAATCTAGGCGGAAAGTTGATTAACCCAAACCCTATCAATAAGCCTTATGAAAAAGAATAATTAAAGTTATTCTGTAAATTTGCAACAGACTAGTTGTCAGATGTCCCTTTTCCAAACCCTTCCACAAAGAAATCTTTTCAGCATGAATCTCAAAAATCTGGATTAAGAATTGATCCAATCTGATTCAATTCTTTGGCTTCAGTACATGACATAAAATGTAAAATCTTTGTTTTTGACATTCAAGCATCGGGAGCCAGATTTTCCAAATTTAAATCAGTCACACATAGAAATGAATGACTTGGATCAATTTTGCTTGGATAACATGACAACCCTTAATTGAGCTTTTATCAGATTTTTTTCCAGCTTTAAATCAGTCACTGAAAAAAATGTAAAGTTTGCTAATTTATTTTGCTGTACGTGGTTTGCACTGGGAATCTTGCAATAAGCTTGTCTGAAGATTAACTTCAAAAGTTCACTTTTATTTTGTCTATGCAAATGTCAATTTCTATAAATAAGTTAATTATAATAAAAACATTCACTTTTGATTACCTCTTTCAACAACTTCCTGTTCCAAAAGAACTAACAGGGCAGCTTGACTGGTTTTACGAACCTAATAAGCAAAACACTTTTACTAAGAAACATGGTATCATTTATACTGTCAATCATCGGCAAAATGTGTCACTCCGACAGCTGCAGAAAAAATTGTCATTTTATCAAAATCAGCCACAAAAAGTGACCCACTACATGCCCATTTGGTACAGCTACAATGTATAACATGAGCTATACCATATTTTGGAATTAGAGAACCACCAGGGATGTACTGTACATGTAGTTTGTTAGCTACAGGATTCTTCTAGTTAAAATGTTGAAAACATCCAATATTTTTAGTTTGTGATAATTCAAAATGCTGATAAACCCGACAATCTGATAGTGCATATACACTAAAGCAGTGCAAAAGGAAATTATCAAAACAAGTACTTTCTTGGGCTCCGGGCAATGAGCGTACATGAAGGAATAAAAATAGTAAGTGTACAAAATTTTAAACCCTCCACTTACACCTGAGCGAAAGACATAACTTGTGAACCATAGCATCTGTTGCACTTACTGATATTCAGGGAAACAACAATACACAGAGAACCACGCAATACAGCTAAGAAAATCCCTGTTGCCTTATAATCAAATATACAATGTATATGACTTGTCTAAAAATAAAATGTGCAAACGTCCTTTGTTGTAAGGCCATTGCCAACTATTGATAAGACCTTTCCTCAGCAAGAGAAATTTGTCAGCAGCTGGCACTGACCTTATTGAAGGAAATTTTTGTGACACCTACATCCTAAATTTTACCTTTAAAGAGTACGTTGACCATTCTATTTTTTTGGGGGGGGGTGGGAGGGCGGAGGGATTTTACCATTCAACTAATGGTGTGTTTTGAACCACAGTCGTAAATACATAAAAGCGTAGTAACTAAGCCTGGAATTGGAGGTAATGAAACTGGACTGGATTCTTTCATTTGATAATTTGCAGAACCATTTCCAGATGTGTAATATTTGCAGCAACTTCTTTTCAAAAAATATATATATATATTATGCTTCATCTTGAAAATGTCGGGTGGAGTTACCAAAACAAGCAATTTGCTTCTTCTGTGACTTCCAATTGCAAAAAAAAAAAAAAATGAAATTCGAAATACTAGCCAATCTGTTACACAATTATCCTTTTCCACCATGCAAATCACCCTGAAAATAAAGCATAATTTCCCAAATTTTTCTGCACCCTATCAAATGCCCTGTTTATTATCACTCCAGTTACCTGATTGTTTGAGTCAGTTAAAAAACGCAGGACAATAAACAAGATGTATTGAGGCACAGCTTCCATCATCGAATGATGTTCATAGCAATAAACAGCTACATGTGGAACTTGCTCCATCAGCTCAACTCTAACTGACGGCTCTAGGATAAAAATTCCAATAAAAACGTTATTAGCATCAGTGTAAATTACTGTATAATGCAAGTCCCCTAGTAGAAGTTCTACACAAGAATTAAATAGGATCCTAGCTAACAGGATCTTATAGGATCCTAACTCAGGATTCTGATACCATCCTATGACAGATCCCATGGGATCCTGTGTAAGATCCTGTTTAATAGGTTCCTATAGTCACCAGGGTGAGTATTTTTTAATTTTGACGTACCATAAAGCACAATTTTTTCCAAGATGAATACCAAATTTTGGAAACTCTTCAATGAGCATAGTCAATTGCTTACTCTATATAAGTAACAAGTGTGGTAATATAATCAAGTTTAACAAGTTAAGACGAAATGTACATGATGTAGTTTGTTTTCCTCTTACTAAGGAAGTCCCAGTAATTGAATTTGAAAGTTAAATAGAAAAGTCAGGTTTAGAAATACTGGCAGATGGTTGGGCAGGAAAGACCGAAAAGCGCTGTTTCTTTGTTGACAAACCAGTTTATTTCTCATATGTTCAGGCTCCCAATAAATGTGTACATAAACAGATGATTAGAGATATTCAACTCAGTGAACAATTTCACAAAGTCAATGTTATTCCATTTTCAATATAATAGCTAATCCAAACTGTTGATCTTTTCAAATGAAAATTAACCACTGTCATGGCTGTAAACATAAATTTCCTGGAAAACAAAGTTCAACACTGTCATTTATCCTGCAAAATACTACCTCCCTGTTGAAGTGCTCAGATACACAACCATTCAGAATGTTTTTTTCATGCATTTATGTCAAAATAAAAAATCAGTAACCTTAAAATACCTAAGGTAGTATTTCACATTCCTTGTACAATGAAAAATTCTATCATTTTAATCAATTTTCTTTATTTTTTAGCAGCTTGTAATTGTCAGTGCTACAACACAAAATATGCATACTGACGACCGTTTTGCAGTAAGCCGCTCATAAAAGTTTTTGAAAAGCTGTAGTTTTCCTGTACATCAACTACAAATATCTCTTTGGAAATAATGCAGTGATTTAATAAAGTATGAAACACAAACATCATCGAACTGAGAAAATACACAAACTGTAGCAAACACGAAACGGCGGCTAACTATAAATATTGCAAAAACTATATTTTAGACTCTTTGGACACCGACAGGGTCGCTATTTTACCCGGTATTTTATTAAAAATTATTATCTCGATCAACTTTTAAATGCGAAAAGCCGTTTCCGTCAAAAACATAAATACACTCTGAATAGAAAATATAATAACGAAATATGAGTTAAGTCTTGATCACTGCTTATGAAAACCACAAAATAACCTTCGCGAACACACCGAACTTTGGTACAAGCCTAAAGTTTAAATTTTCAAACCGCAAAATAAAAACTACAGCAAGAATACACGAAAGTGAATGCCCCCAAACAGGATTATAAACAACAATTTATAAACTATTTTCTGGATACCTGACACTGGGATATTGAGTTAAAATCATAGATTACGCAAAACTCGGCCATCCACTTACCAATGTCGTCCGAAAGACGCACCATTAGTCTTAAGACATGGTAAACTTCTTCTTTGGTTTTGCTCGCTCTCAGTGCGTCCTGACA
>Ga0126336_10001004_pt1 | contig 13652 bp, 9 predicted proteins | sample SidCmetagenome_FD_92530 | JGI IMG/M metagenome (GOLD analysis project Ga0126336, IMG submission 92530) | Coral microbial communities from El Islote,Puerto Morelos, Mexico - Siderastrea C C metagenome | ecosystem: Host-associated > Invertebrates > Cnidaria > Coral | place: El Islote,Puerto...
CAAAGCGAATTCATTTAACCAGTTAGACGCTAGCTGTAAAGTGATACGGATTGGTTTGGACTTACTTATATTTATAGTTGGTTGAGAAAGTAGAGCGAACATTTTTGACCAGTCGTAGCGCACAGTAAAGCAAAGCCAATGCACATGCAAATCACATGCTAATCACTGTCGATACCTCTTTTGCAAAAGATTCCTAAATAGAAGTTGTTTAAAGAAATTTACTACTTATAAAAATACCCCCAAGAATGTTGGTGAATTGATTCTAAATAGGAGTCTTAGTCGCTGAGCCTTGATTAATTGGCTACCGAACAAAGATTCGTAGCAACGAATTCGTAATTGTAATAAGATCAGGCTGCTTGCTTCAACACTGAATGCAACCTTACAGAGGGCGGCAATGTAGAAGTGAAAGTACGTTAATTTTCTTGGTAAACTGGAATATTTTAAAGATAATATATGACGGAAACATTATTAGCCCTTAATTGCCTTTCGCCGTTTGCCATTGTTCAATTTCCACTTCCTTTGTCATAATATGTCACCGGCGATTATATATTAAAAGTACAACTATTAATAGCGCTTGTCTGTCTCAAGCAGTTATAAATTGCCCTTTTTCCCCTTAATTTATAGAAAACAAGATGTAAATAGCAGTGACAAACAAATTAAAATATATCGCAATTTTTATGTTAATCTTTTTCTTTTCTTAAATTCAATTTTAAGGGGCGTTTTTTCCACAAATTCGAAACCTACGTCTATTGCACAATTATTCCAATTGGTAATCCGAAATACCAAAAATTGCCGGGATAAGGAGAGAAAATAATTCATTGTATTCCCGTTTGTCGTTTCAGCTTGCTATTACTACATTTCGACACGACAATGAAACAGGTTGGCTGAATCTGCATCGGAAAGATGTGAATCAATAATGGCGCAGTTGCGAACATTTTTGTTTGTGATCTGTCTTTACTCCGTGAAATTTCCCATCACACAAGGAGAAGTGGACAGAATTTTTAAACAAGGGGACGCGATTATTGGTGGGCTTCTCACACTTCACAGGGAGGCTACGAGACAAGGCTGCAAAAATGTGTTTCTGCCAGGAATTAACCGCGTAGAAGCAGCTCTTTACGCCATTGAGCAAATAAACGAAGACAGAAATATTCTTCCCAATGTACAACTCGGGTACGATTTCAGAGACTACTGTATGGACAGAGCAAAAGCAATGGAGCAAACGTACGACTTCAGCACTCACATTCATTTACTACGGGATAGCAATGGAGACACCGTCTGTCACAATGTTTCATCCAGTGCTTGCGTACAATGCTCTAGCTCCAAGAAAAACACGACCAGACCTATTGCAGCTTTAGTAGGACCTTACGGCTCTCGAAACGCCTTGCAAGTGGCTGGCCTTCTTCAAGTTGTCAACATTCCCGCCATCAGTCCGTCGGCGTCGAGCGAAGAGCTCAGCTGGTCATTTTATAGTAAGTTTCTAAGGACAGTTCCTCCTGACGGTTTTCAAGCGAGAGCTATGGCGGACCTTATTGACTACTTTGGCTGGACGTATGTCGCGGTTATAGCTGTGGAACATTCCTACGGACTTTACGGTTTCCGAGCTCTAGAACACGAATCGCTTCAACGCGAAACGTTTTGCGTTGGACTGGTGGAGTATATAACACCTACCCGATACGAAAACCGGTTAAGACCCATTGTTGAAAAGCTTAAAAGGGCGGAAAACATCAAAGTTATTGTCTTGTGGATCGGAGACACAATTGCCTCGGACTTGACAAGAGAAGCTCATAGGCAGAATTTAAGAGAACGAATATGGATCATGAGTGATTCTTTGGCGACTAAAACACCTGAATTTCTTGGAAGCGACTTGATGAGTCTTGGTGTTTACTTAGGAGTTCAGCCGAGGCAGTTTCATCACCGGAACTACGAGATCCATTTAAGAAATCTTACGCCAAAAATCAACAAAAACAGAACTAATCCAAACCCGTGGTTTGACTTGCTTTGGAGAGAAGAGTTTAACTGCTCTGCAATGAATGCCACGAGATACATGCAGTGTCCGGATGATTTAAAGATTTCAAATAATTTATACATGAAAGTGTCGGATGACTTTATTCCCTATCAAGTAGACGCTATATATGCAATTGCGCATGCACTTGACATGATCTATCGCTGCAAAGAACCGTGGGGCCTACTCCCCAAAGGGGCTTGTCCTGAGACGCATCCCTTTGTCAACTCCTCTGACGTTCTCCTGTATCTTCGCAACGTCAGCTTCGAAGGCCTAACTGGCCGAGTTGAGTTCGACGAGCATGGCGACCCTCTTCAGGCAGCGTATGATATTGTCAGCTTTCAGAGGACGAGTTTTGATGGCAGAACGACCAGTGGCAAACATGTCAAAGTAAAGATAGGAAAGTGGGATGCAAATAGCAATCCAGTGATAATCATCAATGCAAGCGCCATAATATGGGATTATGAAAACAGATCTAGAAAATTCGACAATGACACTTCCAATATTCCAAAATCGGTATGCCTAGAGCAGTGTCCACCAGGCACACGACAAACACCCACGGTCGCGTGCTGTTGGCAGTGTCTTCAATGCCCGGATGGGGAAGTAAACTCACGTAAAGGATCAACAAGCTGCATTAAATGCAACGTGACGCAAAAGGCAAACGCGGATAAAACAGCTTGCTTGGCGCTTCCGATTGAAAACCTGCAGTGGAATAGCATAACAGGGATCGTCCTTGCAATTTTTACAAGTGTGGGTTTTGCTTTAACTTTTTTCACTGCGATCGTTTTCATCTGTCATTGCAGAAGCCCTATAGTAAAAGCAGCCAATCGCGAATTAAGTTTTTTATTACTTGTTGACATTGCGGCAGGTTTTGTTTTGCCCCTTTTAACAATTTCTCAACCATCTGACCTGAGCTGTACCTTGATTGAGCCCTGGCGTTATATAACATCGTCAGTAAGTGTCTCCGTACTTTTAGTTAAGACAATGAAGTTGCTTAGAGCTTTTCAAGTCACCTATGTCACCAAGTGGTTGAAAAGGAACAGTTCGAAAACAAGTGGGCAGCTTACGTCCGTTGTTTTGTTTAATGTCATCGAAGTTATCCTGGCAGTCTTGTGGGGTGCCCTTGATACACCGGGACAAAAAACCGACATCGAAAAAGGAAAATACATTTTATTTACATGCAGACCTTATCAAACGAAACTTGGACTGGCACTTGAGATCACAATGCTAACTTACCTAATACTGTTGTCTGTACTCTGTGCCTTTTACGCGTTTAAAGCTCGGACTCTTCCGGAGAACTTCAACGAGGCTCGCTATATTGGGTTCGCTATGTACATTCTTCTCCTCTCGTGGATCACTTTCTATCCTGTACAATCGTCCCTAGAGGGGTGGTATGTGGCTGTTGTTTCATGCACTACTGCGCTTGTAAACTCCTATGGATTGTTAACTTGCTTGTACGCTCAAAAAGTGTATGCTATTCTTTTTCATCCGGAGCGAAACACGCCGCAATTTATGCGAAGTGAGCTACGGACAGCTAATAACATTGTCCCTGTCACTGAAACCTATCCCATGCCGCCGGAACAATCAACAGCTAATTAATAGAAAATTTACTCGGAAACAATGTCCACTCTAGCAACAACGAGAAAAGTGCTAGAGAGGGTGCATGGTCATTTACGAGAGGTACTAGGTACTAGATTAAACGTAGTCGTTTAGGCGGAGGTGCCGCCTTGTTGCTGGATACTGCATAGTTCGTTTGAGCAGGTTAGGCTTCTGCCAATTGCAAATAACCGTGATGTCCATCACTTGACCGTGGATATCTGGCAATACTGTTATGAAAAATATGGAGTTTTTCCTGAATGCAAATCTCAACATCCAACGTAGTTGTTAATTTTATCTGATCACTTGATATGACGCCAAATTAAACATTTGTTGGTGTCAGAGAGAGAGAGGAGAGCCCATTTCTCATACATGCCCTATTCAATAGGTTATCCATCTGAAGTTATTTTAGGATCAACCACAGTTACTGGGCATTTTTTAAAAGTGTAAAATTTGTGGGTGAAACGTGAACTCCTGATGCAAAGGTGTATTGATTTACAATGTCAGACGTTTACATGTAACATAAGGAAAAAATACAAAAATGTGAGCTGTCTCATCGTGTTAGGGTTTGCGCGCTGATTTTTATTTATCACAGTAAAATTTGAAGGATTCCCCACACAAGATTGATAAGAAAGATGAACTTTAAATAAACCTGAATATACTTTGGTTGCGTTCCGCGCGCACGGTTCTTATGTCTAACTTTGGAAGGGACTTGTATTGAAAAGACGTTGCTACTTTTATGGCATTAGAGGCCATAAATTTGGTATACTGAATAAAATGTGATCGTACAAGATTCTGTTCTCTTCGAATATCTCATCTTGGTAACTGTACAACAAAACAACTTTGATTTATACAATTTAAACTGTCCAAATGGATGCTTTTGAATATTTCCCATTTTCTGCTTCCATTAATCCCTCTAAATTGTTCAATCGTGTGTCCTTAGTACTGGTGTGGCTTCTGTCATGTTTAAATTACAGTCAGAATGTGAGCGCAGTAACCGTTGCCCGATGGGCAACGAATTCTTTTCGGAAAGCGAGGTCTTCCGAACTAAGCACGCTGAAGCTTGTCTTGAGTTTAGAAGGCTTCATTATGGTCAAGAATTCGAGCAATGACCATTGCGAATCACCTTTGGAAACGTAATGTAAAAGAAATTCCACTGTCTTTGTCTGCGATCCTCAGGGACCTTGACACTTTTCTTGTAAAATCACACAAAAGCTTATCGGCTCAGTAGCGGTTCTTCTGATCATTATAATTGCAAAATAGCACCGTAGCAACCAACTGTGGCCTTCATTTCCGTTGCGTCTAGCTTGAACTGAAGAATTCCTCATCTGTTGTATTTGTGTTGTATTTTATAAACACGATTCTTTTAAAGATAGTCACAAAAAGATAAAGCAGTTGTTTAGAGTGAGGTTTCTCTGTAATTGGACTTGGATTCGTTGACGGGATTTTTATTGCTACTGTTTATCACTTAAAAGGCAGAGACAGTATTCTCTTGAATAACAAAATATTTGACACACTCTGGTCAAGGAGGTCGGCTTTTTATCAGTAAATAGTTCACTCGTGGCATTATTAACCCTTTTTCTAATCTTAAGTCCAATGGTTTTGCAACCGGATCCTTTTTTCGTTCATGGAGAATATATTCTTATGTATCTTCTCACATCTTGTCCTTCAAAGCAACGTAATCTTACACACTTATGTGTTGAAATCTAATTTAGGGTATTTATTAATTCAAGGTATATGCGTTTTAGTGACCATATATCACAACGCTTCATGGCATCTTTTCATTCGCGGTTAGGCAAAGTGTTGAAATATTAAAAGGTTAGAAAATAAAGTAGGTTTAACCAGGCATTAGAAAAATGTTTAGTCTAAGTTGAAAACATTAGTCTTTACCTTCAAAAATAACAAACTAATGTCGAAAATCTGTTGGTGTTAAAACCTAACTGAAAGCTTTGTTTTGGTTAAAATCAAAACGGAATGAGTGGAGGTCAATTAATTGTTGCCCTCATATGGTGCTCTAAGTTAGAGGTGCGCGATTCGATTCATAAAGTGTATTAACTGTAAAAGGGGTTACCCGTAGAATAACAGGTTGTTACCAGAGACGTTCTTTCAAAGGACAACCTTAGCGACCTTTTACAATAAATATTTGACATTTACCGGGCTTGTGGCCGGACAGGGCCATTGTTGAATAAATAATCAAGCAAAGTTGAATTCAGCTACTAGGTCGCACTGCTTTCAAACGATAAACGTGCAGTGCATCTTCAAGGCGGAAATTTTGACGCTGTACGGTGCTTCGTTGAACATGACGGCTTGTACCGATTCTGCGATCGTTGATCACCATAAACTTAAGACAGAGGACAAACTGGACTGCGCAGTATGCGGGGACAAATCGACTGGCAAACATTATGGAGTCAGCACATGTGAAGGTTGCAAGAGTTTCTTCAAGCGCACGGTGAGAAATAGTACTTCCTACACATGCAGGGGGAACAACAATTGCACAGTGGACAGAGATAATCGGAGCCGTTGCCCTTCCTGTCGATTTCAAAAATGCCTCAGCACCGGAATGAAGAAAGAAGGTAATTAAAAGTCAGCTTTGTAAATATCTAAATAGAGTTTGTCAAAATATTTTTATTTTAGGGAAACTAGAGGTTTATGAAATCAGTACCAGGTTAAATATTTTAATATAAACTTTCTGTCTGGAAATTAAGGCTTTTTCTTCTCACAGTAACTACCACCTTAAATCTACTAAACTATCGTTAGTGACCTCTTACTTTTTCACAGCATGTTTATAATGGTATCAGAACCATGAATCAGTGAGCAGTGTGCGTAATTTGAAAATTGTATATTTTCAAAGTAAGCCTATTCAAAGAAAAACAATAAAAAAGTCCGATAGTTCTCTGATTCGTAGAATGAATCGTCACTTTTAAGCTCCTGCTATCAGTTTCCGCGATTTCAATTCTCCGTAACAATCGCATCAAAATTCTGATTCTGATATCTGATTTTCATTTTACGCCTTCCAAGTCTTTGTTTTATCATCATGAAGAGACGAAAAGATTTTGAGATACGGAACAAGGAGCACAGAACACTGTTTGATCTATATTAAACAATGGCAAGTAAAGATTACAGCCACTCACAAAATTTATTTGAAAGAGGCTTCATGTGTTATTGAAACTGAGTTGTAACATGCAGCGCAATAGTCACTAGCGAGGACAGTCAATGGATTTTTTTCAGAGTTTTGAACCTGAAATAACTATTACAAATCTCTGAGAAGATTGTCTCAAAGAGGAATCCAATGTGTAAATTAGCTTTCATAACATGAGAAGTGAGACTCGGGCGTTGCATTTCAGTCCGCGTTGTTAAGTTGGTAAATACATTTGCAGATGCATATAATAATGGTATACCTGTAATATAGTAAGTGGAAAACATTTGACATTCCTCATCTGACACATTGGCACCAATATAGACGATCAACGCAGTTGTGTACGCATTTTTTTTGCAGTTGCGAAAAGAGAAGCCTGAAAGAAAAAAATATTCCAAGCTTGTACGGGATTTGTACCCATGACCTGCACCGATGTTGCAGAGGTCATGAATTCAAATCCCGTACAAGCCTGAATTTCTTTTTGCAACTGCAAAAGTTGCATAGTTTTACATAACTGCCGTGATCGTCTATACCTATAAAACTCTAACTATACAGAAGTTTTCAAAGCCGCCAATTCTGACTTACAGATCAGAAGGTCTGGTTAAACGATAGCGGACCGACGTCTTCCGAACCGCTCTAATGGCACTTTTTTTACTTAGAGAAATATATTTTGTTTAGATACTGCAAAATGTTGCAAAAAGGTTAGGGTTCCCTTTGTATGTAATAGTCTGCTTAAAAACTTGTAAAAACTGATGACTCATGCGATTTAAGCAATGCGAATTTTACAAAACTGCTGACTACGCAGAGTATACGTATTGACGTCAATCGATCCTTTCGGTAGACCAGGACTGGGAAGTCGAATTTATAGGTTTGATTTGAAATTAAAGTTCCCACTGTAAATTTAGAACTCGTGAAAATTTTTAGTAGTTGATAACAAATTATGTTCTTTATTTTTCTTTCTTACCACACAGCTGTTCAAACAACCAAACTCCCAGCATTTCCAGGATTCACCTTCTCCTACTTCAACGATCCATCCGGGTATTACCCACCGGGCCTTTTGCCATTCACACTCCTTCAGCCCTCACTTTCCAATCAGGGGAACATTCATTTAGGGATGTTTCCACAAGCCCAGGGAACCTCCGAGGTAGTTTACGAACTGGCTGCGCACGTGCTTTTCTCGGTTGTAGACTGGGCTCGAAAGCTTCCAACTTTCAACAACTTGGTAGAAAGCGACCAGATTACGTTGTTGAAAATGGCGTGGAGCGATCTATATTTGCTGGAAAGCGCCCGCAGTCCCATACATATGTACATGCAGCAGCTTTATGCTACGGGTAACATGCAAGCGAGGCAGGTTTCCATGGAGAATATTCTCAAGCGGATGGAGCATGCGCGGTTGTTTCAGGACCAGATGGAGAAAGTTCGTTCGCTTGGAATGGACCTGACGGAACATTTTCACATCAAGTGCATTGTCTTATTCAGGACAGGTAAGATCAACTCATTTGACTGCTCCCTCACTCAGTTGAGAAGGAATTCGTTACTCAAATACAGCTACTTGTAGCTTTGGAGTTTTGTTGCATTTCATTATTCTTTATCAACGCAGATCAAAATGGAGGTCAGAGGTTTTCGAATGGCGGCAAAATTTGTGCTGACTGTAAATCACACAGAAAATCTGGCATGTTGAGCGACTTACCGTGTATAAAGAACAGTTAATTCTTTCACCCGAGGCAAATGTACCAGCTTACTTTTAACAACTATCGGATATTGAGGCTAGAAAAGTAATATATGAGTAACATGATATGTATTTCATACCTTTGATGCAAAAATGTCAGAACGTGAAAATACTGAAATTCTAGAAAATCCTGTTATTTTCCGAACAATAGGAAAGGTTACAATTATTGCAACGTTTCGACAAAACAGTGCAGCTAGAGCGGGAGGGGGAAGAAGAAAAAAATATGGGTGTTTTCTGCTTTTGTTCAGTTCAATTGATCACTATTTATGGGTGTTATTTGTTTGTTCAGATGGCTCGCCAATCACACAGCCCCAACAAATCGAGATGCTACAAGATACTTCCCAGAGTTCTCTAGAACAGTACATCAGAGCCCAGTACTCCAATCAACCCACGCGGTTTGGAAAACTGCTTCTCATGCTGTCATCGCTACGGAAAATTGAACCTGCAGTTATCGAACAGCTGTTTTTTGCCGAAGTTTTACGCGGTGCGTCAATGGGAGACGTGCTGAAGAAGATGCTGACCAGTAAGTCATCGGCACCGGTTGTTCACGGATCGCTGATGGCATGAACAAACACTAATATAAAAGTGACGCTTCTCAACGCATTGGTTGTCAAATTTCGATAAGGAAATTTTTTACTTTGCCAATCAGGAGCAAAATTCTTTCTAGTCTAGTGTAGGTGGGCAGTTGTGCGTGCATTTATTTGCACTGTGTTCTGTTGATTCCGTTTTATACGGGAAAGGTGACGGCACATAATGAATTGATGTTGGACAAATAATGTTATGCGAACTTAAGAAATCACACAAAATGTAGCTCACTTCTACAGCCACAAATCGCAAACCATTCGACAATAACCATGCAAACAAACTAATTGTGTGATTTTGATCTGCGTCTAAAAGCGCCTTCATACGACAAAATACACTCACTCAGTGTGATTTTAAAACTTGTTCCGGACGGAAAACAAACAAAAAGAAAAGAAAGCAACGCGCACTGACTAAAATAAACTATATCAAATATGAGAAGATTCATTGGGAGACAAGGAATAAGCAATCATAACAAAATTTCCATGTAATAATGAAAAAAAGAAAAAGTGTGTATTTTTTAGAAAAATGAGCTGTATAGAACAGATGAATAAAATAAAGAATCTTAATAAAATGAATATTTCAAATATCATGCATTTTCGTCGTAATTTAATCTTGCTTTGTCCCGATAAAGCTTTTGCTAAGCAAACTTTGAAACTTCAAAGAATTGAGAGAAAGGAAGAAGAGATACCAGTTTCGCAGGCTGACGCGCACGGTCTCGTCGAATGTTCTCCTGTCGCGTTTTCACGGACTTTAAGAGACAAAAAAACAAACAAAACGAAACAAAAAAAAAAAACCTTAAAAACAAAACTACGGCGATAAGCACGCAGAAATCGAATACTAGCTTACTTAGCACGAGTGTCTGGATGCATTATCGTTCCCAAGCCTCTGCTACACTGTGTGCGACCATATCAGCTTTTGTCAGTTCTCAGCAGCAATTTTGATTACATACCCACTTTTGAAAACGGTTTAAAATTTTGCCAATGAAACCATAAATCATCAAGGGCCTCAATTTGTTTTCCAAAGATGGGGGAAGAAAAAAGTTTTCGTCATCCCGTGGTGCCTTACAAAATAAAAATTGTCATACCCTCACAGAAAACTTGGCCTTGAAGCTGGTCTCCTTCATTTTTTAATACTCCGTTAAAGAGTCAGCCATTTCAGACAAAGTTTTGTTTCACCATAGCAGATAATTTAAACTAAGAATAATTTTAATTACAAACTGCGCTCTGAAAAAGGTACTCATTAAACAGTGTTATTATTACGGCAATCTGACGTATGAGAAAAAGAAGCACAATTTAAGATAAACTCATAAACTGATTGGCATTCGAGTATAAAAGGAAATTAAATTCTACAATTTGAGGCTCCGTTATTTGATTTTCTTTTGTGGAGTGAAAATGGTAAACAATATTGTGTGTACTGAAATTTGAAGAAGTAATAAAATGGAGAAGCTGTGTCATAAGCGATAAATTAAAACTGGAACATGACGATTTTTTCAACCATTAGAGACTGAATTGTGTTTGTGATTCATCATTGAAAGTGACATTTGCATTGACAGGTGCATCAGCGCAGCCCGAACTGAAATTTAAAACCCGCCCTCAAAATTCCTTTTAAAACAAATTTACTTCCATCATGTAATAACCTCTGGTCTGTTATTAAGCAGACGGTTTTGAGCTAAAATTTTGAAAATTACTATTTGTTCTGGAGGTAACTTAATTTCCTGGCACGTCTAAAGACCACAAAGATTTTGTTCACTTAATAAAAACGGCGCATGTGGTTTTGTTCGCGGTAGATACGATTGCTAGGCACTGGTTTAAAAGGTAAGGAAACATGAACTGTGCCCAAGTTTTTACTTATTATTTATTTTACTTTTCGTCGCTGAGGTTTTTGTTGAATTACTAATTCTATTGCAAAAAATCGAAATTAAAAATCCTTTGGCCTTATCTGCACTAATATTAACATAGTCGTCGGAATTTTTGAAACGCAAAATCCTTACAACCTCCGAATTGCAGCATCAGCAGCCTCTAGTAAGCATAGAGGTAAAATGTCTTTGTGCGTTTCTATTTTATGTCTTCAAGAACGTACATATTCATTCCCAAAATGAAGGAGTAAGATTTAACCATATGACTTAAACATGTAGATTTTTTAAAGATGTATTTACATGCTTCGTTTAAAGTTTGGTAAAAACGTTTCAAAGCTTTGAAGACTGGCATAATGTTAAACCCTCCCTTTAAATGAAAACACATCTATATATTCATTTCTCAATGCATCAAATCTGATTTATAAACCAAACATATACTGTCTTTAAAATAAAGTCTGTTTGTGCGACGCACAAGCAAGAGATGGCTGACGCTTTCCATACCTCAAGGGAAACTTCCTTTTTCAATAGGCTTCGAAGTGCCTCTCCCGCTTCAAGAGCTGGCCGTATCAAAGAGGCTGTCTCAGTGCGGAGTTCCACTGTATATGCTCTAGTCTCCGTAATGCTTTTAAATTTATGAAACTTGTGATATTTGATCCTAAGTTGCTGGCTGATTTCTTTAATTAATAAGTGCTGAAACCTATTTTGGAAATAAATTGGATAGCGTGCGATTCACAACTGTTGACTGTCATTACGGAATCGAGCTTTGAGCTGTTGTAATTATGATGCCGGAAGAGAGACATTTGTGTTACAACGAGTTACACTTGTAACCGTACGGCAGATTTTTTTTTTAATTTTATCTTAATGGTACGGTAACACAGGGTTTTTGGGTCATTCTACAAAGATAATTATATAAGGCGATTCCAAAAACATAACTACTTTAAGTCATTTGTTATTTCTTTGGCTTTGCTTCAAACAAACACAAATGACCGTTATGTCCAGTTCGGACTGAAATGCTTTTTTTGGCTTATTACCTTTGACTTGCACAAAATTTAGTTCAGCCATTACCGACTTATACTTTTGTATGGACGGAGTCGCAAGATTTTAGTTGAAGAAGTACTTATGTACAACAGCGGACCAAAATTGAAATGATGAAACCTGTTTCAGGATATCGATTTACTAGCCCGAGGTAAAATTAGATGAAGTGTGTTTCATCAAGGCTGGCATTCCTAGTGTTTAAATGACTTGATACTGAACTTTAGCTAGTAGAGTCGAGATTACATAACCATGTAAAAACAAGCCCGTTGATCTCTCAACCAGTAATTAAACTGTCTCATTGAGATTTTTGAATGGCATACTGAGCCGATCAGGAAGACTACATTTGATAGCTTTGTTGTTTTAGCGGGCCAACTGAACGAGCAATTTTTGCTTACCATGTAGAATACGAAATCAAAGAGTTTTGTTTCTGCATGCCCTGGCCAGTGGCACCTACCAAACTAGTTTTGACGACTGCTGGATAATCAGATTAAATTAAACTCTGACGATGCTACTTTTCTTTGTCTTGCAGTTAGTTTAGGAGACATAAAATTGTTAATCAGGAAAAGCTGCTACATTCGAATAGCTTGAACCAGTATAGAGAATTGGCAGTGTCGACATTTTTGGACTTGAAGCCACGATCCTCCTGCTGTCTCTACGTGGTTGCTTTCTGCTAGGTTTGATTCATTTGATTCATTTTCATTTCATTTTAATGACACAAACATGAAACAACACGAGCAAACATGATTCGCTGCCAGTGATCTCTGTAATAGGACCTAGCGATTCCGGGAGCTCAATATTGGTCGGAAGCTTGCTTAAAGTTGCTGGTATACCAGCAGTCAGCTTTGGTGCCACCAGTGAAGAGTTGAGCTCGCCATCTTACAAGCACTTTTACCATACCGTGCCGTCAGACAAGCAGCAGGCGAGTGCAATGGCTGACTTATTTGAATACTTTAATTGGAGTTACGTTGGAGAGGTGGCTGTTGATGACTCGTATGGGAGATATGGTGTATGGTCACTGGAAAAGGAGTCGTTTAGTAGAAAATCATTCTGCACTGTCTGAATACATCCCACGCTTGAACTACATGAGTAAGATAGAAATTATCGTTTCCAAGCTCAAGAGGCACACAAATGTCAAAGTGGTTGTTTTGTGGTTATTCGGTGGTTACGGAAAAGGCTTTCTCAAGGAAGCAGAAAAACAGAACCTGGTTGATCGCACGTGGATTTTAAGCGACGCCCTTGCATCTGAGAAAGGGAACCGGTGATGTTATAACATATTTACCTCAAACTGCTCTAAATCTCCCCCAGAATCCAGTGAAATATGTAAAATCTTGTAGATCGGAAACATTTTCCAGAAAATACACTTCAAATTTCGCGCTTTTACCCCTGCGGGTTCGCCTGTGGTCGCCATCTTGGAACACGCAATGACCTATGGGATTGATGACGTTTCATGGCTCCCAGTTGGCGCGAGCTTTAAATTTTCGCAACAATTTGTTGTTTTGTTTTTGGCGTAAACATGCCGAAGTGTAGCACATTTGGCTGTAATTACACTACAAAAAGTAAGGGAAGTAAGAAAAACCTAAATATTAGTCTTCATAAGTAGTAAAGGGGGCCCAGATGGACACTAATGCTGGCTTCTGATTGGTTCTCGTGGTTGCTAACCGGAAGGGCAAACCGCTGACCGTGGGTTGCTAAGGGGATGGCGGGCTCAAAACCGCTG
>Ga0126336_10001005_pt1 | contig 13651 bp, 2 predicted proteins | sample SidCmetagenome_FD_92530 | JGI IMG/M metagenome (GOLD analysis project Ga0126336, IMG submission 92530) | Coral microbial communities from El Islote,Puerto Morelos, Mexico - Siderastrea C C metagenome | ecosystem: Host-associated > Invertebrates > Cnidaria > Coral | place: El Islote,Puerto...
ATCTCGCTTCGAACGTATGTCTTTCGTGTATCTCGCTCGCTTCGTACGTACGCTTAAATAACGAGGCCCCAGTTTCACAAGGCTTCAATAGAAGCAGTAATCGACATAACAGTTCGCTTTTACTACCCTATTATCAGTTTGCGCGACGCTTATAGAACGAGTAATAGACATATTATCGTCTTCTATTTCGTGTACCTCCACTGTACCTCGCTCGCTTCGAACGTATGTCTTTCGTGTATGTCGCTCGCTTCGTAAGTATCTTAAATAACGAGGCAAAATTATCGGTGTCTTCCTTTGGACAGTTTCACAAGGCTTCAGTAGAAGGAGTAATCCACATAACAGTTCGCTTTTAGAACTCTGTAATTGGTTTGGGCAACGCTTATAGAACGAGTAATAGACAGGTTATCGTCTTCTATTTCGTGTTCCCGCGTATGCGCATGAGCTCGGTGTTCGGTTTGTTTCATGCAACGAATGTTTTGGGGTCATACGCTTAAAGAACGAGGCGCAGTCGCGACTCCTGATTGACCGGGCCCCTGCCTTTCTTAATGAGATACAGTTTCACCACTTGAACGAGTTGAACCACTCGTACGAGTTGACTGGGCCCCTGCCTTTCTTAATGAGATGCAGCTTTACCACTTGAACTAGTGGTACGACTCGTGCGAGTTGAGTGGGTTAATGAGATGTGTCTTAATGAGATGCAACGACAAGTAACACTTCATTTTATTTCACTGAAAAATACCATATTATGGCTTGAACAAATCGAACCACTGGAAACCATTGTTTTACGACTCGTACTACTGGTACGAGTTGAATCACCACTTTCACGACTTGAACAAGTAGTGAGTATTGGACATGCTTGCAGTAACCGAGATTGAGAATTTAGTGAGATACAATATATTACCTCATTGTTACTAATTTTCGAGGGGACTAAATTTCGCGAAAATCGAAAAAAAAAAGTCGCGAGAGGTTGGACATGAGATCAGTCCGCCGACCTCTGCACAAAAATATGTTAATGTTGACTGGCTGGGCCTCTCCGGCTCGTTGGCTTTTTGCGTGCGAGCCAGTCGGTCCAACGTAAAGTGAATCACGAGATAAAATTAGCGTATTTCTGCGCAGAGGTCGTCGGACGGATACTGACATTTCATTTCATGTGCAAGAAGCCCAAATTATTACCACTTTATGGTGAGAAATGTTGTATTTCACCTGAGTAGCAGGGTTTATTCTAGAGCGCGGCTTTGCGGGATTTCCGCAATTCGAAACAAAAAATGCCGCATAAAATTAACGTTGGCGCGTCAAATGGGGTGCACGAAATTGTGCCCAAGAATAAGTACGAATTTTCTGAAATAAAGGATTTGAAAACATCACTGACGATAAGATTGATATGACTGCCGCTCTACACTTCAAAATTTATAACCTCTTACTGTCTCAATTTCCTTTCCTTCTTCTTTTGTATCTGTGTTCATATTCTGCACTTTCTTGAGTTGCTTCTGAGTTATTCCTTATTCTATATATAACGATAATAATAAAAATAACAACAGGGAAAGTCAACGTTTTCAAGCGACGCGAGCCATTATTTTATGCGACAATTATCCGGGATTCTGCAGTTACTCGAGTCCAGGTCTTCTCAGTTGCTCCTTTCTTGGGCCCCCTTTCTTGAAAAAGGGCCCCCTAAAATTTCAGAAGGGAGCCCACTGGGCCCTCATTGGCCAATTTCTAGAATTAACCGTGGAGTAGCTTCCTGTTTTTGAGTGATGGAAGTGATGTCGTAAATGACGATTACTTAGGGAACAAAGGAACTCCTAGCCCTCTTTTTTTTTTTTTCAGTAAACACATTTCCCAGTAAAATAACTTGCTGCTCTGTTTCGAAAAATTCAGCTTCAGCTAACTTGTTTTTAATGCTAAAAATGTGGTGTTCCTTATAACAGAAACATCAGAGAAGTAAAATAACAATTAAATTGTACAAAGAAGTGATATCCGCGTTTTCTAGACTATGTGTGGCTTATTTCTCTTCAGCTCACAGCAACCTTCCTTTCTTTTTCTGAAACTTTTATTATGGTCACCTCATTCACTTTTAAAGCAAGTTTGTTGCGTTACGGCATTTCATTTCGGAAAAGGTTTGTTCTACGAATAAACGGCTGCACTGCTGAAGCGAAAGTATTGATAAAGGTTTGTTTATGGGCGAATATTTTACTATCAATTGCAAATTCGACAAAGTAACCAATCGTGGACGTGGCAGTTTCCCGAGCGGTCAGAGGTCACGGTGTCCAATTTGTTCGAACGTGTATTGTCTGGATGCTTTAACGTTTTTGGTTGTTTACGAAAACTTTGCTGTCTTTTGTTCTCAATTAGCGCTGTGATTGGTCACTTTTCTTCCAACTGGCCCGGTTCGAGTAGCCGCACAATACGTTTGGTACGTGATTTTGCAACTCTCAAGGTTCTAAAGAACCAACAGAATTGTTAGATCTTTCAGTACAGATGTCAGCGTGACATTCGATAAATTCTTTTCTATAAGGGATTCTGCGATTTGTGACGTTTGCAAGTGGAGTTATGGGTCGGAGTTGATGCATTTCACCTATTACAAATAAAAAGAGGGTTCCACTGGACAAGTGTGTCCTTCAGACAATGAGCCTGCATGGTGGCCCTGACAGACTTTTGCATTTTACAAGAGAACACGCCGATTTTAATTCTTACCAAATTTACTTACTAGTCTTGTAACCGTCTTCTCCTTGCCTTGGAGCTCGACAAATTTTTGCCACAGGCCAAAGTTCAATTGAATCAAACCTGTATCAAGTGGAAACCGTACTGAGCAGACACCGTCTGTTAAACGGACAGTAGGACTTTGCCGATCTGTTTGCACATTAAGGACGTTGCCTCCTTTTGTTACTGCGCATACGTTCTGCGCATCCCGGGATATTCGGGTTTCTTAAGGGATTCGTTCATTAATACAGCAATATTTTTGCGTGGTTTAAGACTATGTGGAAAAAGTAGATCTTAGCAAGGGCTATCAGAGCCCAAAAAGAAAATTGGGGGTAACCACGCATTTTTCAGAGATAATTGAGCTTAAATTTGGAAAGAAATTACCATACATTCTTTGTATTTTAGCGCCTTTTTAGAATTATGGTTGCTTAATTATCTCTGAAAAATGCGTGGTTACCCACATTTTTCTTTTTGGATTCCGATAACCCTTACCAAGATCTACTTTTTCCCCATAGTCATAACGTTTCCAAAAATACATCTGTAGTAGGAGGCACCGTCCTTAAAGGGTATAAAAAACGTGTTGTCACTCACGACAGTAAGTAGAATCAACTCGGACAAAGAAAGCGCACGTTATTTGAACTGAAGACTGGAACCAGGAAGAAGAGTATCATCCACCGACAAAGAGATGAGCTATATCGGCGGTCTCATTATCATGGAAAGGAGGATCTTCCATTCAATAAAACAAATGTTTTGCTTGAGAAATTCGAAATTAAATCAGTCACGAATCCGTGGAAATCAGCAATACCCTCTCTCTTGTTCATTTAAATTGAAGTAACGTTGCCTGGCACGCGATTTTAGCGGGGTTTATTTGTCTCGAATAGCTTTTCTTATTTTATCGGGTGAACTTAACACCATATATCTATATAAATAAGACGAACGGATACAAACGCATCGCTGAACTTGAAAACGCGTCCCACGACTCAGCGAAGCATTTTGCACCAAATTTCACGTTTTTTGTGGGAGCTATTGAGCGAAAAGTAGACTGAATATTCCCGTGTGGTGTCCGGGTTTCTCCTGTAGTAACTTCAATGCACAGGAAACCCGCATGCTTTTTAGTTGTGTAATAATCGTGTATCAAATAAACAACAGTTCACCTGCGATTTACCTTGAGTCGGTTTGGAAGGGATTTGCTCGGCAGCAAGAGGACTGTTTCTTCAAGCGATCTCAACCTTCAAACGCGATCGTCGGAAACTTGACTCTAGAGAAACGTAAATTGTTCCAACGATTAACCATTACCTCTCCCATTAAAACGTCTGTGGTTTCCGTTACAGTTGTTTTCATTAAGAGAGGAGCCATTGTCGGTTTTGTGTTAAGTAAAATAGCCATTTGTCTGGTACCACTTTATAACGTTCATTCCCACGCTTTCTTTTCTTCATGTTCTGGCATGTGATTCTCGAGACTTTTCGTGTCGATTTCGAGCATGTTACTTCACGCCGTATCTTGAAAACAAAAGTTTATAAGCAGAAAAATTGGCAAAAAGTTAAATATTTCTTAACTTAAAGACATGTTAAAATAACAGTTGTGTACAATGAGTGGTTCATATTTTTACAAATGACTTTTCGGGGCTTTCGACAAACCTTTCACACCTGACATGGGCAGTCGGGAAGGAATAGGAAGATTACATCCTGGTCAATTGTGAATTCGTATTGTAGCCGTACATGGTGAAAAAATAGGCGTGAATAGATGAAATGCTCATATATGTCAACTAATAGGAAAAAGAGTGAAGGAGCCTCGCGGTGATGTTGGCACCTTGACCTGTTGCAGAGAAAGCGTAATCAATATTATTTCGTAATCTAATAATTATTATCGGTTTGAAATGTTTTGGAACCTACTAGATGTGGTAGACGATGAGGTTGAGGTGTCTCGTTTAATGAATTCTATTTCTCTTTCTACAGACCGCGATCAGTTGTCTGTCATCTGTGTTGTCTGCAGATTTCAAACCATCTGAATTAGAAGTTGGTATTGTCACAACTGATAATCCGCGTTTTAAGTAAGTAACAAACTTTTAATGGATTTGCTTTTCTGTTTGCCAAGGTAGTTCCCCTTATGCCGACAATATTTATTTCATTTGTTTATTACTCGATTCATTAGCTATCTAAGCTAGGAGCCTAATAAGCTCCATAATTTCGAGTATAAATAAATCGTTTTTTTTTTATTCTCTTTTATTATGCCGGAAGCTGATTCCTGAAATCCCAGTAAAGTTAGGTTGTCTCAAAATTGTCTTATGCGCTTACCTTTTGGCCTTTGCACTTGTTATGTCATTGTTGGGATATTTATGAAAGATTGGTTGCATTTCCTGGTAGGAAGCTTACTGAGGCTGAAATTGATGTACATTTGGTAGCCATTGCTGAGCGAGATTGACAAAACACTGCAGACTACAGAGTACAAGCTGCTGGGGGCATTAACAATTCAGAAGACCTAAACAAGCAAGTCCCGCTGTCTTACACAGGCACACCTAAAAAGCTCTCTCGTATATACTTTTTGTCAGCGTCTTGAACTACTATAATAAAACTTCAATTCTTTATGTACAGTGATCGCTCTTTCTCTTTATGTTTCTGACCAATTTCAAAACAAATCTTATTAAGCAAAAACAGCAGCGACGCTTGTAAGGTTAAAAAAAATCGTGAAGCGTCTTGTTAAATTACCCTCAGCCCGCCGATATTTAGGATATTTGTTATTATTTTAGTAGTCACTTTGGATGGGATTTATTGCCACAGCTTGCAATGTTACTCGATCGATCGATCATTTGTTTGACATCTTTCTTTTAAAGGCTTTTCTACATAACTGGGATAGTTCTCGCTAAAGCTGCCCCTGCTGTTGAGTGAACATGCCGTGAATTTCATTTAGCAATATCCCGTTCGTTTTGCTGCTTTGGTTGTTGGATTCCCTAGCGTTAGAATTTCTGGTTTTAGTATATAAAGTCGAACGTCTCCTTACGGACCTGGGTTCGCCTCTCCATTACGGACATTTCTCTTGGTCCCGAGGAAACAAAAAAAAGGTTGTACAATCCCTACCTCTGCAATACGGACTTCTCTGATAATACGGACACTTTGGTCTGTCCCTTTGACGTCCGTATCAAGGAGGTTCGACTGTACCAAACCGAGCCTTGCCAACGCCAAATAGTCACTTTATTTTTGCCCAAACTTGCACTGGATTGCACTTCAAAGGGGAGAAATTCGCTTAAGGACGCTACTCGACCAGGCAAAACTCAGTAGCTGTTTTTAGCGGAGCTCCTGTGCGAGCCTTGGGCCCGCAGAGCGGAGCCCCATACTCGTAGAAATTAGAATATATATATCCATGCGAGTTCGCGTTTACATACTGGTGAAACATGGCGGACTACCCTCGAACCAACGTTTTAATCTAAACTGTCTTTTTTGAGGCGTTGGACAAAAAGAATGTACAAAGTTATCGATGGCATCTTAACGAAGGAAAACCATTAAGCGTTGCATTGCTCTGAATTACTTCGAACAAACCGCAAGTAAAAATTGTACAGCACCAGTATGTAAACGCGAAGCAATCACAAAATTGGAACTCCACTACACAGCAGACATACATTCCAATAGGTTTATTTTGATGCATTTCGGCCCAACACCAACGGCACTACCAAACATTTACAATAATGTGAGTACAATAATACAAATGTACAATATAAGTTGAGTCAAAATCCATAAAATAATACAATGCTTATGACGAACCACAGCTGAGCAACCACTCACATGGAAAGAAAAACTGTGGTTAAAAGGTGACCAGAAAAAAACCTGTCACCCAAAAAAAACCTCTGGGGAAAAAATGTGGCAGGAAATCTGCGTAGGATCCTAAGCTCAAACTCTATAACCCATCCTACGAGGCCCTATATAGTGCTATACACTAGGTGCTGAAGTTCTTATGCAGTAAGTGATAGCATAAAAAATTTTGAAAACAACTAAAGTCGAGTGGTGCAGGCCCAGAATGACTAACTATGTGCAATACTTCGTTTATAACGAAGTACGGTACCCACAATACACTACAACAATAGTGCCCAGCCCCTACCCTGCCGTTCCCGTGCCGTCGAAATATTAATTTCTGTCTAATTCGTTACCTACGTTACTCAAACGCCAGAAATTACATTTAACGCGAACCGGATTACCTTCCAACCAAGGAAAATTAAATTCGGTTAAGGACGCTACTCGACCACTGCAATCGCTGTTACTGATAACTGACGAAAAAGAAAAATCTGAAGGTAGAATTTAGCATAGTCCTATCGCACGCCAATTTCATAAAAACCGGTAATCATAAACTTTTTCTTTTTTGAATTTCTCGTGGCGAAAATGATCTCTAAAGCCCGAGCGTGGAAGCTGAGACTTCATAAATTCTAAGATCTAGACTACCATAGCCTGCGTGCAGTCGTCTCCTAGTTCCTTTGCTGGCAGGCTAGGGTACCACAGCGTCATCTTGAAGTAAATAGATCGACACAGCGCGGACTGATGTCGTCATTATTACCCAATCGCCATCCAGACATTCGTTGACCTTACATCATCATTAGCTATCATCATGAACCAATCACCATGCAGTCTTTTGTCACTTTCCCAATACTACCTTGCGGCCCCAGTTTGGACAAATGGAGATTCTTATCTCGTGGTTGCGATAGCAACTAAGAGATTGTGATCGGGTTGCTGCATTCCCGTGGTTATTTTCGTGAGCTCTCATGTAGTTTCGGTGTTGTTCGTGCGATGTTCGGTATTCCCAAGAGAGTAACTTCGCTGTGCCTTCGGGCCTGTTCTGAGATATTTTCTTTATTTTTAGATGGACCAGAAATATAGTCAGAGAGGCTGTGAGCCAACTCGTGAATGAAATATTCATACCAAATATATTCTTTCGAAAAGTGTTCTAAAAAACCGAAAGTGTTCTGAACAATTGTTCCGAATTGTCCCACTATAGCTTTGCAAAAATGTTCGGGTTGGTCCTGTGAATCCGAATTCAAAAGTCACTCTATAACACAGCTTTAACTATTGTTATTATTTTCTTTTCGGGCACAAAATGTTTGCATAAAATATCTTTTTTTTTTTTCTTGCGCCGTCTTCCTTGGTTTTTACAATGTTTCAATATCCTGTAAGTTAACTGTCAAGCCTTGTCAAATCATCTCGGACTACTGCCTGTTCGCTTGAATGAACGGTAAACGTCACTTATCTACACCAGCTAAATATAACTTACTCTACACTAAACAGGTTGTCGTTATGGGTTTTTATCGATTTCGGATGTTGACAAATAACACGAAATGCAATTAAATCGAAATCAGTAGCGCTGAAGCGAACTGACCCGTAATCGAAAGTCGAAATTTCGCGTTATGTTTTTGATTCGTTCTTTTTCGTTCGGATAGATTGCTGAAACTGTTGAATTCACGTTGTTTAAATCTAAAACAGGTAGTTTGCCTCAACTTTGTCCTCTAGACAGTGTCTTTATATGTAAAAACTCCAAAAAAGCTTAAGTGACTTTCATTTTAAAAGCATTCTAAAAGACAAGGTCGTACTATCATAAAACTATTTTTCTATTCGTAAGTTGTTCTGCGTATTTATCCTGATCGCTCTAAACACTCTTAAATCTGAAGAAATTGGAGTGTCTTTGTGGATTGTAAAAATCAAATTGAAACCTCTCATACTTATTTGCCCCTAAAATACAGCTTATTTTAGTTGTACACTTATTCGTCAAAAGATGAAAAACAACAAGGGAAAGCTTAAAGGCAAAACACGATGCGGACCCGCTGAGGAAACAGCGAAGTTGACTTACTTTTCTTCAAAGACAAGACTTCAGCACGACTTTCACCGACGGCTCTTCTTGTAGCGTTCAATTGAAAGCTAATTTAGTTGAAGAAGAGTATTGTGAAACTATATTTGCCCTAATAAACCCATTTAAGTTAGCAACTCAACAGACTAGTCAATGTACACAAATACGCTGTCGCATTTCTCATTGATACTTATGCATCCCGCTGGCTGTTTAGTTCTGTCAACCATGAAACAACTTTGCTAAAATAAATAATATTGCCCCTGCATCAGCCAGTTTACTGGCAAAAATTACCCAAAGAATGTTCTCGGTAACTTTTAAGCACACGTAAATTATCGAGGGAAAATGGCAGAAGTTTTTCCCCCGCGAAGTATTACACCGGCGTTTTAAAGAACACACCCTGAACTACTTTTCGGAAGCTTTAAGACTCTCTTTTTTGGGGAAAAAAAGGTTTAAACCGAGAACTGCTTCACTTATAGTTACTTAAATAACTTTCTTATTTCGATCTTTAACTAGAGACATGCTGAAATATCTTAGAGCTTAATAACAAACCAAACACCAAAACATGACACACTAAACTCACTCTCTGAATTGGCGATTCTAAGTTTAGTCGCTAAATTGGGACAGAAATGCCATTCGCTTCAAATAAAGAAGCTAAAAAATATAATACAAGGACGATAAAACATATTTCACAACTGAAAAAAATATTGGAGCTTTACACTAAGACTATAAACTTAATATTGACGTCAGAGCGACTCATCAGTTGTTGGCAATCAGCCAAAACAACAAAATGTGCGGTGCGGAAAACCACCAACCTATGTTGAGAAAACAACACCGTCTCAGAAGAATAGTCACGATTTCTACTTTTGGAATAAAATACACCAGTTAGGCAAAAAGAATTGCTCAAAGGAAAAACATTGCAATAGGTGATTAAGCTTTAGCCTGCATATGAGATTTCTTATTAATGAACACTCCTTGAATGAATCGAATAAACACAGAAAAAGGGACAAGAAACCTTCACAAACATAAAACTACATTCATCTTAGCACTTGTTTGCCTAGGTAAGCAAAATGAATTCAAATTTTCGTCTCGAGTGTAGCAAGAATGTAAAATTACCGTATTGAAAATCGACCGCATGAGGAACCAGCAGCCATATTGATCACTTCAGATCAAATTTCTCCTGTGATAATAGGCGATCCGAATTCTTTAGTTTTAAGTGTTCAGTCAGGGTTGTTGCTCCGACGCTAACGTGGTGCAATGTCCATGAACGTACATCCTTTTAACTTGAAGCCTCAAAAAAGGTGGTTTAGCGTTTAAGTTCGAGGGAAGTCTGCCATTTTTCACCAGTGTGTAAACGCGCGAGTATTCAGACACTTCGGATATTTTACATGACTCATCGTACAAGGGTCGTCGGTCGTCGTACTGTCACGTGACGTCATGACCATCAAAATTGGCTCGCAGGGATATATATATTCTAATTTCTATGACTATTTAGCTCCGCTCTCCGGCCTTCGGCCGCAAAAGAGCTCTGCTAATAACAATGATAATTTCGCATACAAGTTGGGTAGGTTGAGTAGTTCAAGTTTCGTCATAAAGTGTCTGACTAGATTTCGAGATAATCGACATTATTTAAAGGGGCTGTGTCACGGTGGTCCATTCCAATTTGTTTAGTTTTTCACCTTTTTTGCCCTTACTTGCTAGGGAACTTAATTTTAATGTTAGTTAGAGATAAACTTTGAAAACTGTTCAGCCTAACAGTTTTTCAAAAACCCCGATTACAATCCGTGTTAATCTTCTTCAAATTAGCCCATCCGTGCCTTCTTGTTTGTTTGCCGTGTTTTTTAAACCTTTTGGCAATGCTCTAAGGAGGCTCGCAACAGTTTGCTGGAGCAGCACCAATAAGGTAGAAGCAAGAAAAATGAGACCCTCATTCAGAAAAAGTTAATAACGACTGAAACTTGACCGAGATTCATGCTTTTTATCTCATGCCAGAAATGATTCTTAAGCCTAAGTTTTCTCGAACGTCAAAACGAATTATTATTCTAACGGCTTGCAATTTAAAAGAAAGATCTGTAAGGGCAGTTTAGAAATATGTCTATTTGTGCAAATTACGAACTTTTTGACTGACATTAAGAATGCTTTGCTACCACAAAAGATCTTTCAACTGAAAAGAAAAAGTGTTAAGTTTTATTTTTCTTGAAATATTGGAGAGAATTGCAGGAATGACCAAAATCAGCCCATAACAAAGTGATTCACGACTTACTTGAAAACGGTCTTACAGATTTTTCTCTAATTTCGCATACAAGTGGTGTAGGTTAAGTAGTTCAAATACTTTAAGTTTTTGTAAAGTGTCTGCATGACTAGACTTCGAGATAGCCGACATTATTTAAAATGAGGGGCTGTCTATTACCGTTGCTATGGTGACAGGTGTTGCTAGGAAACCAATGAAAAATAAACTTTAGTCATTTGTCGAAAAGATGGTTTAGTATCAAGAAAAATTGAAATTTGTCTTCTATGCGAAATTTTAATTTTAAAAAATATACGCCAAGCCCCCACCCCCCCCTCCCAAAAAAATGTTGGCTCCTTAAACCTCCGAATTATCCTACAGCACTTGCATTTTCTGTTTTACAATACAGTAAAAAACCTCATGCGTTTTATAAAATTGCGTTACCTGTATATTTGCATCACTACCTTGTCGAAAGGTGATCCCCAGCCAAACGTCTGGAATTTGATTGAAGGAATCTTTCATATAGTATTTTGTTAAAGTGTAAGCTTGTTTTCACCTCCAAATGTTTTGATTCAACAAAATAATAATAATAATAATAATAATAATAATAATAATAAATAAGGTGCTTAAAAAAACGTATTTTACAACGCATGTTGTAAACAGAAACTAACAGAAACAGAAACAGAAAAAATTAACCCAGTGAGGCTCCTGACCCAATGTAGATTCTAGCGTTTTTGTTCCCTCTTTATATGAGCTAGACTTCAAATTCGTGAATTGAATCAAAAGGTGGAACTTTATGACAGTCTTTTCACTTTCTTGTTTTATTCAGAAAAAGGTTTTAACGTTAGCCCTCGAACGTTAGCCCTTCGTCAGAGCAAATCGCTCTGACGAAGGGCTAACGCTCGAAACGTCAGCTTTCAGTCTCTTTACGGTGGCCAATCTACCTTATCAACTCAGTTGATAATTCCCAAATTTTATTTTTCGGTTGCCAACATTCAGATAAGCATCTCTTTAGACGGTGCCCTTCAGGCCTGTCTGATAGCAACCATAATTCAATAAAAAGCTGTAAAATACAGAACAATGTATGGTATTTTCTTTCCAAATTCAAAGTCAACAAGAAATTCTGAAGAATTTACAGGCGGCGCATAGTCTCTCACCCCCTCCCCCCTCCCCCTCCCCTTTTCTTAAGTAGTTCGTGGTTTCCGGTGACCTGTTATGGACAATTTGCACTTCCGGTATTTAAGGAATTAAATGTATGTATGCAACTTGAGAACTTCGTTTGTTTGTAACCAGTGACCTCTGTACGGCTCTTTCAATTCGTTCCTAAACCGTGATATCGTTAAGCTACAACAGGCGGAAACGCTTTTTGCTAAAAAAGTTTTACTTCTCCTCTTTTGAGCTCAAACTTCATTTTGTCTAGTATTCTTGATTTCACGTAGGGGTTCAGACTAATTTTTTATCGCCAGAAAGCTGTGTTTCTAGATACATCTGGAAGACATATTCACGTCAATGCTGAGATAGCTGACCGACTCGTGACGTTTATATTTTTGTGTGTTAATCCGTGCTCTAACACAGACTAAAATGAATGAAACTTTATTAAATTAGTTTGAAACCGTGGAAAGACATAAACGAAAGACTGAGAGGTCTTAGACAAGTTTAGGCAGTCAAAATTCTAAAAATTGGGCAGAACCGAAAAGCAGAAATGTATTTCTGACCTGGTGCGACGGAATCAATTTAGATAGGTGATACTCAGGCCTTGTTTGTTATTTGATTGAGATTTCATCACCACCGAATTTTTTTGTTTAGTGTTTTCATTTTTTTTAGTGTTATAGTTTTTTGGGACGCTATTTATTAAACTATAGAAGTTAGTTCCAGCTTTGATTCTGTAAAGGCCGGGTTTACAGTGGCAGGTATAGATTGCTTCAGTTCCGTCTCGTGCACTGAGAGAACGCACCTGAGCGCGGATGGACATTGGCCAGACGCACACAACTCCCAGGTTCTCCCTAACCTTTGTAAACACTTCCCCTTAAAAACGAAACCTCCTCAAAAACAGCGAAATAAACATTTCAACGCTTACCTTTACTCAACTTCAATACGCCGCGAAACTCAAAACTTCAAAATTACGCTTCACATGCAAGAATGGTCATGTCACGAACAAATCGTCCCGTATTTGAAACATTAGCTTTCAATCTCGTAAAATCCACGTCATTATAACGAGCCTGATTGTTTAGACTGACTTCCGTAAATTCAGGAATGTGCGTTGCATTTTACGAGACGGCCGCACGTTTATCTCTGAAAAATGTCTGGTTACCGTATTTTCTCGATTAAACGTCGGACCCCAAATAGACGCCTGGTTCAAATAAACGCCGGGTCTACAGGGCCGACTTTAAAATAAACGCCCAGCGTTTATTTGAGATCCCGGCGTGTATTCGAGACGAGTATATTAAATCAGGATTATGTGCCGTAACTGCATCCTAGTTCCCTTTCTACCATTTTATTTGAATTTTATCCACTGATAATCAAACCTAAACTACCATTTACAATTGTTCTTCTAACTATAAAAAAGGAGAAACAAACTACGCATCAGGTATCGTTCTGCGGGCTTGTCATCTTGAGGGTTTCTCCAGCGTTTTTCCAGCAGTTTCTCGAAACGTTCCATAATCTTGCCTTTCTCAGAACTCATGGAGCAGGAACCTCGACAACACCTTGTTCTCAGTTGCTTGCAAAGTACGTTTGTTGTCGAGCAGTTGCCGATGCATTTTTAGCCAATGACGTCACGTTAGTGACGTCATATGGCTACTGTCAGAGCCTAAAAATCAACGATAGAAGTAGTACGTACGTGCGATGTTTGTCTTACGATTTGTGAGGCTGGGGGGATATTCTGTGAGACGATGGGTGGGGGTGTGCACC
>Ga0126336_10001006_pt1 | contig 13650 bp, 10 predicted proteins | sample SidCmetagenome_FD_92530 | JGI IMG/M metagenome (GOLD analysis project Ga0126336, IMG submission 92530) | Coral microbial communities from El Islote,Puerto Morelos, Mexico - Siderastrea C C metagenome | ecosystem: Host-associated > Invertebrates > Cnidaria > Coral | place: El Islote,Puerto...
ACCCTAAGCTATATGTGTAGCATGATGTATTTTTACAATTCATGTGATAGTTATTTTACTGATACAGAGTGATGACAGCTAACGTGATCCTGAATTATGAAATAGTTTAAAGGTCGCCTGGTTGCCAGTGCCAACAGTTTGTGATTTAGAAACATCACCACAAGGCTGATTCTATCCCACAATTTTAGCTGTTTGGTCTATACAAATTCACAGTCACTCAAATATATTGAAGTGCTCTCCAAGATTGAAAAACTTGAGATGTGGACAGCTATAAAGGAATAATAACAGGGTTAGTGTAGGGGTGAGAGTGCTTGCCTTCCACCAGTTTTTCTCAGGTTCAATTCATAATTTTGATAAGTGCATTTCATGGTCCTTGTTCCAGTGTTAAAAGATAGCCATTCTTCCAACTTAATTTATTTTTTAACAAGGTTAAGTAATGATATACAACCTTTGTTGCTAGATGTACTTTTTTCCCCACTTCATCCAAATTTGCTTTGGCCAGTGTTTTCTCGTAGTTTTTTATGGAATGAGGGTGGCAGCTATACCCAAGGACCATTCCAGACATTAAAGAGGAATAGCTTGCCCCACTGAGTTTTAGCTGCAGGCCATTTGCCTTCTGCATGAGACAGTATTTCTGCCAATAAAATCATCAGTAGATATATTTAGCATATAGATTTAGCCAAGCCTAAAAGCGGAGCACCCCCCCTTTTTGTTTCTGTTTTGTTTTTTGTTTTTTACTGGAACTTATCCATTCAAGCCGTTAAATGAAAAAAGAAAAAGAAAAAAGTAAAAAATTCATGTCCTCGCTGAGAGCCGAGGCCAGCTCACTGACGTCATAAGCCGGTGCGTAGTCCACTAGGCCATGAGCGTTTATTGTTATCTTTAAATGTTAATTTCACTATTTCTTTCTTTCTTTATGGCAAGCTGCCTATCAACATGAAAATGCTGGTGTTTTTCCAGGCAAAATGTGTTCGGACTGCCATAAAAACCGTGGTTGCGGACAGAAAAAACAAAAAGCACTAGCTCTGCTATGTTTGGCGTCAAACTGCTGTGAAAAGCTGCGACAAGCTGCAAACTCAAGCGGTGTGCCGACTGAGTTCGGAACAGAACTGACAAGGAAAATTTGGACTTTTCACCTGAACTTTATCGCCTAATTTCTTTCGCCTAAATTGAACTTTTTGCCTTCCACCAAAAAGACAACTGAGTATTCTTTTGAACTTTTTTTTCCATTGACAAAATAATTTGTTTTTGACTTTTGTTGTCTTTGTTTGTTTTGCTACAACGTGGGTCAAGATGCGATTTTGTGCAAAAAACACGGGATTCAGCACAGGGTTATTTCCAGTGTATGCTACTTCATATTGGTGACTCTGTGATGGACAGTCACGTGTCTATTACCTCACTACCAAAATTTCTTGGCTTGATAGTTTACCAAATTTCCTTAGCAATAGTGCTCCCCTGACATGCTGGCACGCGGGCTCCGCTATGAAGTGTTATGGTATTTTTTGACTGGTGGTACAATCCCTGTCTCTGTTGTTTCATTGGAAAAGAAATTGTCTTAGAAGGATGTGTAAATGAGATACCACAACACACTTTTAAGTAGAGCCTAATAGAGTGCTAGAGGTAAACACACACTGGAACCAGCCTCATACACTAGAACAGGGATTGTAAAAAGTAGAACCAGTAGTGACTTCACACTACAGAAACTGGGGTGTGTCTTCAATCTGTTGGCCTCTAAACTTGGCTTCTATACCTGAGGCTAATGATATATGTATGTATGGTTTTATTTTTAGACATGAGGTGCGGAGGATGAGTCATATCTGATTTCTAAAGAAACTAAAGTTGTGCGATATGGCGACTACCCTTGTTTTCTGCAGGTCAGTTGTCTTCTTTGATGGTGTCTCTTTATCTTCGTTGTAAATGGCACGAAAAACATCTTCAAACAGGAGCACGTTTGTCACAGAATTTCTGCATTTCCTCAGGGTCGTATAAATGTTTTGCACTCCTGGAGTAGTGTTGCACTAGTGCCTTGTGGAGCTGCTGGACAAGGGTGGTAAAAGATGTGTCTCCTTCAATATTACAGAAAAAAGGAAGAGGCCATTGATATTTTGTATCTCTTCTTAAAGGCAAATGATGATTTGTAAATCTTTTCTTCCCAGTCTTGTAATGATGTTATTTACTTTAAACTGGACAATCATTTTCCCCTAAGATACTGAGGGAACGTGGAGTGCTTGCATCATATACTCTCGTGATCATTATTTCTTAGCCAATTATGCAAATAACAACTCTGAATGTTGAGATGGTGAGAAATATTGATTATACCATTACTCTGTATCATTTCAGCTGTATTTCAGCTTCGCAGAGTGTCATTAGGCAACTCTTCAGAAAATTAGCTCAGACCAAATGAATGTCCAGTCTCAAACTCGGGTGTCTGCAAGTGGAGGATCGATTGTGTTTGAAGTTTTTCTTTTTTGGGAGGGACTGCATAGGTTTTTAATAGGTGGAATCTGTTTGTTTACCTTTAATGTTTCTTTGTAAAATGATAGTTTCTTCGTGGAGTTCTTCATTCCTGACTTGCAGATGCCTTTGTGTTTCAAGTAGATGAGCATTTTGCTGAGAAATGTTTGATGTGAAATCAACAGCATCTAAATTGTAAAAGGGTGGTTTTTGTTGGGGTGTACAAACAGGACTTCACATGTACATATGTTTATCTGTGGAATAGCATTGCTTGCGGTAACATTACACCCTCACTATTTTCAATCCATTAAATGAATTTTGTTTTCTTTGAGTATTGTAATGGTTACTCAAAGCATTATTTCCTGGATAAATAAACAATAATAACATTTCTTTTGTAATACTGGCAAAAGTTATTTTTTGAGTGTAACCCTTCCCACTGATGATTAGTTCAGGAGAAAGAATTTTCGACACTTTCCCAAAAGAAATATTTTTATTATTATAGAGTATGAAAGGGGTCACGCCTCCTAGGATTTAAATTAGATGGGTTTATCCTGCTCTTTTATACAATGCATTCCTTGTTTAGTCATTCCTTATGTACAAAAAGAACAGTACCTTCGATTTTTTGAAGAAGCATCTGTTCTCTTTCTCTGCTTTTCTCTCTCTTTTTTAAGTTCCCCATAATCTTCACTTGTACCTTTTTCTTTGGGCGGGGATGACCGCTATCCGGACAAGGAATATGGCTTTGTAAACTGGGTCATTTGTCATTTTCCAACACAATAAGACAAAGGAAAGAATTTGTAGCAAAGTAAATTGCCCTGTTACCTTTTTTGGGGGAGTGTTTTCTTCCCTCGAACAAATTTCGTGGTTTTCATCCGCATATTTCAGGTGTTTAGTGCAAATGAACATTCCAGGTTTGGAGCATGTTACCTGGCAACTGTCAAGCACTGGAACAAGGACGTTGTGGGCAAGGAACAATGTCGCCCGTGCATTGCCCTTTCACTTGAAATTAAAGGGAAGCAACAGTTTTGTTTGTTCTCGCATACTTTCTCAGCATGGTGCTTTTTGCACAAAAAGACATTTCCGAGAAACCCACAGGACCGTGCTTCCACTCCCTTAAATAAACAAACGTTCCCCAACAGGTGGATGAAGAGCCTTTTCTCAGGTCGCGTTGCTCTTTAACACAATACATCATGGGTGAAAAAAATAAAACGCCGGCTCGCAACAATAGTAAACAGCCTAGTCACAACAGCGCCAGCAATGTGCTGGTAGCTGTGGAATTAGGTGGGAAAATTGCATGGCCAAGGGCCAAGGAACAAGAATCATATGGATCGTAAGCACAAAACGGGATAGATCATAAAATATTACAAGAAGGTCTAAAACAAACAATAAGCAATCTATTTAACCATTCAAGATTCAAGATGCATTTATACACTGCCAATGAAGTCCTTTATGAAAGTTATAAGCATAAAATAAACCTCTTAACTATTGGATATAGTTAAGAGACGGATGAGTAGTACAAAAGCCAAAAACACAATGCGAGCAGACCTTATTGTTCTGTACATGCGAATTATTCCTTCACAATTTTCTTCTTTGGGTATCATTAATGAAGTCGATAAACAAGTAGCATTGAAAAATTTTCATCAGAACGAATCTAAAGTCATTTTGATATAATATAATCTTTGAATGTTGTCCTTCAATAGCATTTTTATAAAAATTTAAAGGTTCAAATGAGGCCTAACACTATCAAAAATTAAAATCTAAAATCCAAGCTTTCGCTGATCAACGGCATCATCAGGGATAAGAAAAATATTCTGCGTAGGCCTCTTTTTGGATTTTGAAAAGTGAAGGACAAAGGTCCTTCACTGTGGTATGCTATCTGTAATATTAAAACCTAAGAGATACTAATCTCTGTTTGGTTTTAATATGTGGGATTTTATTATTTAAGAAAATTAGAAAGGGGTATATACAGTCAGATGAAAGGAGCCGTGTTTCCATAGCCACGCCCATTGAACACCTCTGGAGCATGACCGAATGAATGCCACAAAGGAGAACGGGCGAAAGCAGCACAGGAACAACGAACATGATGACTCAAGAATGAGCAATCGACTAAGAAGTCGATAGTTAACAAGAGACACATGAATGGACTCCCAGGCCCCAACCGGACGAACCCAATGAGAAGCAAACAAGCGGAAGGCCAAACAGAAGACGCAAAAAGCTTCACCAGGATCCGGCAAGACTAACAACTGACGGACTTACTCCAGGTTAATCCGAACTTAAGGAAATTACTGAATAAGCAGATTATACTAAATTTTTTCAACGTGTGGTTTAATTTTTATTATATTTATTTAGGAGGAAATAACAAGTATAAAAAACTATTCTTGTAAAAAGCTTTTGAGGGTTTCAAGTGACTTTCTGTAACAGCTGGTTTTACAATATTTGAAATGCAAATTTTGGGCGGGGCGGGTAGAGAGAGGGGGAGAGGTAGACAGGGAGAGTGATAGGATGGCTAATGGAGGAAGAGGAGGTGAAAAGGTGAAGGAGAAAGAGAGGGAGAGTGAGAGAGAGAGAGAGAGGGAGGGAGGGAGGGAGGGAGGGGAGGGAGGGGAAGAAAAGGAGAAGAGATAGAAGGTGCAAGAGAGGGAAAAGAGTGTGGGAGAGAGGGTGGAGAACTGGAGACAATGTGATTGAAATATAGTCATTAAGAGGATTGGAAGGGAAGACTTAGGGGAGGAAAGAGAAAAACTATTTAGTGGAAAATTTATGTGGTAATATTTTAATTCTATGGAAGGGGAAGGCTTGGCTAGTGCTATGATGGTTCTATACTCGCATTGTGGCTTATATAGCTCTACTCTTTATACTATTCGTTATTAGTAATGAACAATATACTGTTTTGTTTCTTTTGTTACAGTAAAAATTGTTTTTTTCACGTGTTTGCTATTTTGTCTAAAAGCTTTTATCAGCTCGTTCTATGAATCTGATTAGCTTGCTTAGCTCTACTTGCTTTGCTCTTATATATTTAGCTTTCTATAGATTTAATTTCTGTTCCCTTTGCTCTTTTCCTTTTTTTACTTTCTTCTCATTCTCCTTCCTGTCCTTTTCTTCTTTTAATTTTTCTTCTCTCTTTCTTTTTTCTCTGATTGCTTTTTAACTTCCGCTTTTCTTTGATTTCTTTTAACTTTAGTTTGATAACCTCACTCTCTTTGTTCATCTTTGCTCGCTTGGTTTTCCTTTTTGAGCATTTGGATAAGGAGATCTAGGGTAAGATAACAAATTATGTTCTAATTTCGCCTATCTAATTACAAAGTTCCTGTTGAAACTGCAGAAAATGAATATCAGAAAATGAATGTATTAAATAACAATTAAGTTACTTGTTTTAAATTCTTATTCTAGCGAGCTCGCTATCTAAATTGTCCAAACCATTTTCAACAAGACAGAAAATGTGATCACCTTATCATCAGGAGTCTGGAATGATTGCAAGGCTTACAGGTCGAACAATGGGAGGGAGGGTGGAGTAAAAATATTTACAGGGGACGGGGACGGGTTTGCGGTGCCTGCAATAAAAATTATTACCTATAAGACCTGCACGTTTCAAACCATTTGGCACCATTTGGCTGGACCCTACGTGCAAATTTGACTGTTAAAAACGGCATAGTTGCACAAGGTAAAAGGCTTTAACTTTGTTACTGTACCTTGTGGCCACGGTTAGTTTCTTTGTTGATTTTTGCCTCATCAATACCGGCCATGATGGCGTCTCCTTCTTGATCATTCAGCTGCTTTCAGGTTTGAGGATGAATTAGGGTAAGTCTAACGGTATTGTAGGTTTGAAATTTCGAGTGAGGAGAACCTTTGAAAAGTCTCAGTTGATTTCTTACCATTTCTTCAATATCTTTGTGGTTTTTTATGCTCCAATCCATATCTTTCCTTGACAAGTGATTTTCTGTCCTGAGATCTAGAGAGCTAGATGTTGACACGACTGTAAAAATTACGGTTTCATGTATTACAATAGGAAGCTTGACGAATTTGGATTTAAATTTGAAAATTACTGATGCTAAATGGAAAAGCATTTTCTTAATTCTTTTGCACGCGCATGGTTTGAAGGTCTGTAGTCTGTCTTGAGGTTGGAAACCCGAGCGATTCTTGCAGTTTACAAATGCTGAAACCGACAACCTAAGGTTAATTAGTTAAAAATTTGGCTTGCAATGACTGTCTTGATCAAGTTTTCCTTTATTGGTTTTATTATTTGATGATGAGAGTTCTATAATGTAAACGTTTATTTGCACAAGGATTTGACGGTTATTTTTCTTAATCAGTTAACACGTGATGCCAGAATTTCATCTCGAGTGTTTTAATGGCAGCTTCGATAACAAATTAATTGATACCAATGCTGGATAAGAATTCTACTAGAGGAAGAACCGCATGGAGACAGAGTGTGAAGGAAGCTCGAGGGATAACTCGATTGTTGGCTAAGAAACTGTTTTTAATTGACAAGATTTTCGATAAGTTGGAGCAGGAAGAAAGAACTCTGTCGGCCTTTGATCGACACAATGATATTCAGTACACATTCGAAGCTGGTGAAAAAAGAGATGACAGTAGTAAGGAACATTGTTTGCAGGAAGAGAAACGCAAAATGCATATTTAAAATAATATTATGGAAACAAGTAGCTGATATTTGTAGCTCTCGTCTTACGTTGATTTGTTCGGAACTGCCACTATTGAGATCTAAAGTTACACGACAGAAAAGGGAAATAATAGAAAACACAGACAAGTAAAGAATTATTACAATTCTGTTTACGAGGTAAGGCAGACTATGAAAAATTACCAGCGACTGGTGGTGAGAAGAGGTCAACTTTCATGGCAACATATACTGGAGGGTGTAAAGGCTTTGAGAGAAAAGGAAGAAGAAGATGCAATATACAGAGAGAAAACTAGGGATAAGTCTAATCTACACAATTTTACCAATGTGAACATTGAACATTCTTTTGGTCGACTTTTAGGCAAGAATGGGGGCTATGTACCCGATGCAGGTGAGGATGATAATACTATTCAAAATATATTGAAATTAGACGTCACATAGAGAAAGCTTTATTGAAATATTCCTTGATTATTACCAGACAGAAAATGGGGAAATGTGGGAAAACTAACCCAGTTAGTAACCGGAAAAAAATAAGTTCTACTAGACAGAAAATTAGATATAATTTAAGTCACCCTAGAATAGGGTACCAGGAAAGAAATTATATCTATAGCACTTTAAAAATGGTTGACTGGTATGTTTTGAATAAGAAAAGGATGATTAGGTTTGAGGGGAAAGGTAGAAAACCAACGAGTTTCATTCAACCTCAAAAACTTAGTCAGTCTCTGTCTCAAAAACCCTTTATCCTAAGGGAGAGCGACAAAAAAATGGGTTGGGCATTTAATTCAGTCATTTGGTCTAAAGAGGAATATAGGCGACCGTTGAGGACTTCTTCTTATAGATGGGTTTGGAAAATGGATGTAGTGGATGATTTGAAAAGGGGTTATAGAAAGGAAATTATGGTCATATTGTCTGTTGTCTATTGTCGAGGGAACTAAGAGAAATAGCTAACTAATGTAGGGATTTTTTTGAAGGAATGAGGGTTGAGAGATACTCTATTATCCAGTAGTAAGGAAGTAATAGATTTGCTAGAGGAAAACAATTCGATTTTTATGGGAAAAATGTGTTTGTGACTTTTGATTTCAAGGATTTGTATACTAATATTTTGTTTGAAGATGCAAAGAGGGCGCTGATTCATTTGACAAAGATATTAGGATTAGGTGGTCACAGGACTGCATTAATTTTGGAATTTTACCAGTTGTGTAACAAATGGAATTAGTTTCATTTGGGAGATGATGTATACCAACAAGTGGAGGGAGTAAGCATGGGTTGCTATTTTAGTAAGGAATTAAGTGATTTGGTTTTGATGTATTCAGAATATCAGTTTGGGTTGACCTCTGTTGGACATGGTATTAAATTGCTGAAAAGGTATGCTGATGATGGCATATTGATTTTTTCTTCTAAGAGATTGGATCAGGTCATGAAAGAGATTGAAAAACTGATGTTATTTTATCCTAAGAATTTAGTTCATACTGTGTACTTGAATTTTTATACCTGTAAATATTTAGATCTGAGTTTGAACATTGACGACTACACTGCTTTCTTCAGGAAAGTTCATTTAAAAACCTATTTTAAGCCTTTACATAAGTTTGCTTACCTCGATCCGAGTTCGAACAATCCTAGACATGTTTTTAAGGGCCTGATTAGAACTGAGTGTTTTAGGTATAAACGAAATTCTAGTACTGTTTCTGATTATTTACATTCATTAGACTTATTTAAATTGAGATTGTTAAAGCAAGGTTACAGTAAGGGTTTCATAGATAGAAATATGATAGATTATTATGGTACAGAAAATGAACAAAAATTGTTTTAGAAAAGGTAATGATTATGGAACCAATGTTGTATATACCATGATTAGTGAAGGACCAGTGTCCTTTACAAATAATTTCAAATATCCAAAAAGCCTGTCGATGCATATGCCGGACCAATGTCCCACCATATGGCGGATCATGCCCAACCTAAGTTCCTACTTTCCTTGGGTCAGTTGTGTCAGACCTCTGTCCATATAGATATGGATATGACTGTAGAACGACATTGCACCAGTTACCCCGGGTGTTAAGTGCATTTCCTTTTGGATTGTGTTATCACCTGTATACTTAGGTTAAGATGGATCTGGGAAGGCACTGCGTGGCCTGTGAAACTCTCCGTGGTATTGTTATTCTCTAGGTATCAAAACTCGATTAGATGTAGCATAAGGGAAATTAACCTGATTTTGAACTATAATTGTAATTTGTCCATTGTTTATGGTTAATGAGCAATTAGGGCTCAATATTAAACTTTTTGTCAGAAAATTATCCCTTCACATTCAGCTCTTCTCGACAGTAAGATGTAAATCAAAACGTAGGTTAATCATTACATTTTTAAAACACTGACGCTTAACGAAATAATCAGTTTCAACTATAAAGGGGATCATCTCCCGCAAAATTTTCTTGGGCGTATTTATTCGCGCGTGCTTACTATTATGTCACTCCCCATATGCTGTTTGAATTAAATCGCGCATGCAAACAGGGAACCCGAGCTAAAATTAAAACGACAAGACGAAGTTATTTTTTGCTTTGCTCTTTTTCCGGGATAGAAGTCTAATTCTTAAACCATTGCAAGCGCTCTCTAGGTCAAATTTAACAATATGGCCTTGTTTACTTGTAAACCTCTGCGTTAAACGTATCTCAAGCCACAATTTACCGAGTGAAGCTGTCCTTTGGATGACACAGAACTATCGGAGCAGCAAATTCAAACAACTACCAAAAAGGTACAACAAACGTTTCAATTTCTAGTAAACAGGCTAGAATGATAGTTGTCAGCTCAGGTACGTAGGGCCAGCTGTGGTACCACAGTTTGAAACGTGTGGTCAGAGAGTTTCACCCTAAAGCGAGAAGTGAGAATTTATCCCCTTTGTTTATATTATTTTTCTTTCCGTGCGTTTCATTGTTTGGTGTTTTTTTGAACTCGCTACCGGGTCTGTTCACGGTGTCCCTGACGAGAATGACAGACCTTCTGAGCAGAGTAAATGACTTTCTCATTATCGTTCTATGCTGTATCAAATTTTAACTTTTGGTGAGCTCGCTAAGAAGGTGTAAAAAGGTTAATACATAATTAATCTACGAATTTTATTTCAAGCCACTCGAAATACTTTTCTTTGTTCTAAACCAACTGGCCCAGTATTTTTCCTTCGTTTCCAAAAAGGAATAGGTGTATCTCAGCCATTGGTTGGGTCACCGGGTTTGCGGGCATTTGTCCGTGCCATTGGTCCATTCTCCTTTGTTTGGCTGTCATTTCACTCGTTCGATTGTTGGGTTTGTTTGTTCATTCATACATAATATTGTCCTTTCGTTCATTCGCTGCTTCCGTTCGTTTTGTGGCCATCCATTTTGTGCCTTCAGCCTTTGGTTTCCCTTCATGTGACTGTTAACCAGTTAACTCATAAATTATATACCGGATCATGAAGTCCGAAATGTATTAAAACCCAGAAGAGATTAACATCTCTTGGGTTTTAATATCAGAAATAGCATACCACGGTGAAGGTCCAGTGTCCTGTACAAATAATTTCAAATATCAAAATATAAATGTAAAGTAAGATGTGAAAAAAGCGTAAGAATGTGGCAAGTATGTACAATTCATAAAACAATAGGTACAAATATGAAAAGGAAACAACTTGGGCCATTTTATTTGTTTCCACCATTTTGAAAATCGAATGGCGGACAGGGCCTGGGTTTTACTGGGCATGTCCAGCGGTTTTTGTGCTCTGTCACTTAAACAATACAACATTTTTGTGTGAGAGGATTTGGTTTGACAAGGACTTTTTTCAGTCTGTAAAAGACAAAGTGGACATGTTTTTCTTTTATTATTACTTGTAAAGTGTCCATGGAATTCTTTTTGTTTTCATGAGCTAGTTAAACAATGGAATGTTGTGTGTACAGTGAACATCCAGGATTTTTTTTGGCTTGAAGATTTCGTAATCTATAATAAGTAGAGAGTTTCTTTGTGTACTTCCAGAAATATCCAAACCCACCCCTGGAAAGGTCATCGAGAATTCCTGGTGGTGGGGGCTAAAATGTAAAAGAAAATGTAAAAAAAAAATAGATACAAAGTATGAAGATTAACTAAAATATCTTGGAAGGGTGGTGAAAATTAAAAAAATCAAAAAAATCTTCCGAGGTTTCTGGAACTGCACATCTGAACAGTTTGGTTTTGCATATTTTACACTGACAATCATTTAAGTGCCATTTCCAACTGCTTTCATTAAAAGTGGCCCTTGAAACTTTGTCAATAAACAAGCAACTGTAAACATCTGATTTACAGAACCTAACGTTCACAGAGAAATGTATAAAAAAATGACGCCATACTTAGCGGCATGTTTGCGCTTTTGTTACAAGGTAAACTGAGCCTCCCCTCTATCAAACTATGGGTTATTATCCTGACACCTAGGCGTTTTTATCTCATGAGAGTGGAAAAAAGTCTCCTCATCTATTTGGCCTTTTTTCTCAAAACTAATTTTTGTTCAAGAAATTGAGCGCATGTTTTAAGTTCGCATTCAGCGAGTTTTCAACCAATTTAGCTGAATTTGGCATGAATGTTGCCAGACAATTGGACACCAAAACGGGGTCTCGAAATTTTATTTTTTGCATTCCATTCAGAAGTTATGATCTGTTAAAGAAAGAGTAGGGGCGTTTTTTCAAACTTCAAAGTTAAACTGAGTGCAGAAAACAAACCAGGCCAGAAAAAAAAATTCAGCGACACCGTTTTTGAGACAAAGGTGTGAATAACTGGGTGCAATGTTCATCTTACTCTCCAGACCATTTTTGAGCGGAGCGGAACCGATTTTGTGAATGATGTGCTTTTGAAAATCGTTAGATATATTTTCAACAGAATTGTCTTTTTTCCTTAGCTAAATACGTTTTTGTAATCTTCAATTATTAACCTTTCAGAAAGTATATAGTGTGTCGGGTTTTTTGTGAAAAGCCTGACACTTAAACAGTGATAATGCAATGTTGTCATTTTGGGTACCCTGATACCTTCAACTACATTATCCATCAATAATTTGCAACAAAAACATCAAGATCTGAATTTATGTATTAAAAGACTGGAAACTGAAAATTAGTTTGTGTCTTCTCTACAAAGGCTGTATCTCTCCCTAAATGTACATATTTTGCTTGATATCCTGACTTCACTTGTCATACAAACCACAACGTTTTTTGGATGAAAATGACATTGGATTTCAACTGAAATCTATGATCATGTGGTTTTGCTTCATGTTTTCATACGCTTGCATCAAAAATACCAGAAACTGGCGTACTAAATACAACTTTTTACTCTAGATAAAACTACCTGGACTACAGGAAAAGACAAACTAACTCCTTTGTGGTTTATAGCTGATGAAGTAACTCAAAGGTAGGTCACCCCTTTCGTCTTTTTCATCGCTTTGTGGTGGCAATACTGCCGTCTTCGCTGTTGTTTTCCGTATGATAAAGTGACTTAGTACAAAGGTTGTCTCATAAAACATAGAAACGTTGTGTGGGACGACTTACGCCATTGTCACCAGCTCCGAAATCCTGCAGTTCAACATGTTTTAGATATCCATTTCCCGGGCTCCTGTCCTGGGCTAGTGTTGCTAGCTCCCCGCATGTTTTTTCCAGTTGTTTTCCTTCGAGATATGTCCAGGTTTGGAAGCAGCTGCGAAAATTTCAATTTTTGCCAAAAATTGGAAAAATCGTCGAGTTGAAGTAAACCTGTCAAAGAGGGCCTCGACAAGGTCTGCAATTTCTGCAAAAACTGCAAAAATTGCGATTATTGTAAAATCTGCAAAACAGAAAAATTGTCGAGTTGATGTAAACCTGTCAGAGGGCCCCGACAAGGTCTGCAATTCCTGCAAAAACTGCGAAAATTGCGATTATTGTAAAATCAGCGAAAAATTGGAAAATTTGTTGAGTCGATGTAAACCTGTCAAAGAGGGCCCCGACAAGGTCTGCAATTTTTGTGAAAACTGCGATTTTTGCAATTATTGTAAAATCTGCGAAAAATTGGAAAAATCGTCAACTCGATGTAAACCTGTCAAAGAGGGCATCGATAAGGTCTGCGATTTCTTTGAAAACTGCGAGAATTGCGATTATTGTAAAATCTGGAAAAAATTGGAAAAATCGTCAAGTCGATGTAAACCTGTCAAAGAGGGCCCCGACAAGGCCTGCGATTTTTGCGAAAACTGCGGGAATTGCGATTATTCAAAAATCTGCGAAAAATTGGAAAAATCGTCGAGTCAATGTAAACCTGTCAATGAGGGCCCCGACAAGGTCTGCGAATTCTGCAAAAACTGCGAGAATTGCGATTATTGTAAAATCTGCAAAAAATTGGAAAAATCCTCGAGTGGATGTAAACTTGTCAAAGAGGGCCCCGACAAGGTCTGTGATTTCTGCGAAAACTGCGAAAATTGTGAATATTGTAAAATCTGCAAAAATTGGAAAATTCGTCGAGTCAGTGAAAAGCTGTCGAACAGGAGGTTAAGAGGGCTCCAATGAGAGCTACGATTTTTACAAAAACTGCAAAAATTGCAAATACTGAAAGCAGTGTAAAGA
>Ga0126336_10001007_pt1 | contig 13645 bp, 5 predicted proteins | sample SidCmetagenome_FD_92530 | JGI IMG/M metagenome (GOLD analysis project Ga0126336, IMG submission 92530) | Coral microbial communities from El Islote,Puerto Morelos, Mexico - Siderastrea C C metagenome | ecosystem: Host-associated > Invertebrates > Cnidaria > Coral | place: El Islote,Puerto...
AAGATTTACGAATTGTAAATAAAAATTGTAATTTGTGCATTAATCGCCGTGTGTTTTATATTTGTTAATTGGGTTTTTGGGGGGTTTTTTTAGGGGGGGGTGTGTTTTGGGGGGGGGGGGGGGGGGGGGGGGGGGGGGGGGGGGGGGGGTTGAACTTCCCGCTTTCCGTGCCCTTTAATCCCGGTTCCCGTCTGTTGGCTCCCGTCTCTTTGAACTTTTTCGATTGTGAAATACTATACGATGTTAAGCAATTTTCCTTATTTTCCCCTCTATTCCTGCCACCCGAACACCTCACAGCCCCTTTCCCCCCGGGCTCCCACCCCCCTGTCCCCCTCCACATTTTTGTCTTGTGTGCCATTCAACCTCGACACCATTCTTTTTTGTAACCAAATGTGTGCAGTTTGGAAACAGTCTGTTCCTTAAACTAATTCTACTTTAACCGACTTCATCGTAATCGCCAAGTTATTTGGCCAACCTTAGTACCAACTAATATCTCCCAACTCAGGACTTTCACACTACAATGCATATGTTAACCTATCAATGTTCTCTTCACTATATTAAATCAGTGTGTTCTCAACCGTGATGTTGTCTTGATGATATCAAATGTACTGATGCATGGAGTGCATAATTATAAAAGGCCCTTCATTAACAGTAAAAAAATTCACAATGTGTTTCGAGCCATGACGTGAAGTACAAAACCTTTCACTAGCAAAGTGAAATCATAAAATCCACAACTTTTCTTGTGAGAAACCGAAGCAAGTTTAAATTGGTAAGTACAACTATTTTCAAAAGCCTTTTACTACATGGTATTTTCCTTTACTCAAAGATAGAGTATTAAGCTACACTGCGAACAGTCTTTTTCCTTTCCTAATGTTTTTTGCACGAGAAGATCGAGGCCCGGACGACTGTGTGATGCTCGCACTCTTGAGTCAGATAACTAAAAACTCTCCTACCTGCTACACAAGGTCAGAGTCCGAAGCCAAATTGGGGTATCTTGTTAGTTTTTCAGTACAAAGAGCTGCTTGGTTCTTTCATGCTGTTATGGCTGTTACCGAGATTTTCAAAAGTACGGTCGATTATCTAAATTAACTGAAATAGTGCATGGTCTTCTATTAGAAACGTTCTTCCTAAACATTTTCAGAAGGGATTCGTGTCAACATGTCGCTAACCTGGAATGACTACAAATTACACTGAGAGAAATCCACAATCCAGACGGTTCGAGAAAGACGGTTCTTTATAAACAGATACAAATGGTTCCATAAATTGTATTGCCTTTATAGGTTACTAGGTACTCTTTGCTTTGTATCCGATGGAGTGGCAAACAATGCAAGCGGCTGGGGCGCTAGGGATGATTTGCACAAATGAACGTTCATGTTGACACAATCAGAAAGTAAGGTCTTGTCGCCTGTAAAATCCACGTTACGGTGCTGCAGTATCGATAATGTTAGAAATGCGCAAACAGTTATTTTATTTCATGCTTCAACACTTTCTTTTTGAACCCTCGTTGAAGAAGATTCCAACCGAAACAACGAAATAACTCAAGTTGCCATTGTTTTCACTCTTGAATAAGGAAAGCTTTGACGATTATTGTTTTCAGTTCCATTTTGAGCTCCATAAGTTTTTTAACTGAGTAGAAAGGTACATTTGTTTTGTGGTTCATTGAGCTGAGTAGGAATTTTTTATTTTATTTCTAAAGGCTTTTCAAACTGTTATCATGAATAAATTATCTGGTTGTCAACTAAGTCCTTCTAGAATCCTCCTTCTTATTTCTTCACTGATTTAAAAAGTCCATCCTAGTCAGACTAACCAATTGCAAGATAAAGATTTGAAATCTTACTGCATTCCTATTCACCAAACGCATTTATTAGAGGCAATGCAATATAAAGGCCACAATGTATTTCAAAAGTTGACTACCGTTATTATCAGTTTCGGTTTCCCAGAAATTGAAGGGAAAAATCCCAGATTTTATAAGTGAGTTTCAAAAGAAAAGCGTCTTGGTGCTCAATCTTTGCAAGCGAGAGGCGGGTGAGTGCAACTAAAAACATTTTATTTTGGGGCCTCTACCTGGCGTATCAATCATTTGTTCTCATTACATGCAAAGCGCTGTTTGGTTTTGTGATCTCATTACATATGTATGACTGTTCCTGAGATTTGCAAAAAAGGCGCGGGAAGATTAATGGTATTAACCCATTAAATCCTGTCTGCTCCAACTGGCTTTGGTTAACCTGAAGAAGCGTAGAGGAGCAAAAAAAAACTGTTCTTGTTTGCTTGTATTTGTCTTGCAATTAATATAAGATGGGATGCAAATTTTAAACAACGGTTTAATAACAATTAATATGTAATATACTACGGGAGCAAAATAGTTTATTTTGTTTCCCGCCTGCAAACAAATTCAGATGCTTTGAGATGGAACTTTCCTTTAATACAGATAGAAATGCACAAAAAATGTTTTGCTCTCTAAAGCCTTTGGATGTTCGACTAAACTTTGCATGCTACGAGGTGGCAAACTGAGCCGTTCACTTACAACTACTATCGCTTGTCATAATCAACAAGTAATAAGCAAAAAAAGTGATGTTATTTGGTTTTTCTGCCTTCAAACAAACTCAGCATTAACGTTTGCTGTAGTGTTATTGGTGACACATAGAAAGTACATTTCTAATGGAAACTGTTCGGTTCCAGAAGTTAACTGATTTTATAAAAATATTAAGTAACCGAAACAAGAAACTAGCCGTCTTTTTGCCGTTTACATGCTGTGCTCTTCTGTTACATTTTGATCACCCAAGGACCCCCTTATTACGGTCCAGCTGGCTGTGCAATGCTAATTAACTGTTTCTAGCAAAACGTTAGTTTAAAACTCATAGGAAATCAATTAAAGGCAACTATTAACGGTCTATTGCGTCAAGGCATTACGTTTGCATGGCAAATTTTTCAAAGTTTCACGAATAAACTTTTTGGTTGTCAACGTTCCTTCCTTTTCGTGATAAAGGCTCACTACACAGTTCTTACTGTCCTCCAGTATCACAAGCATCACAAATTGAGACCATGCATGCAATCCAACCACAATTTTGAATATTTCATTTTTCGTTTGAAATGTAGACATGGTAGATTGAAAAATGGATTAACGAGGCTCACAAGTCAGTTTTTTTTTTTTGCCTTGGGGTGTATCTTTTGAAATCAAAATTTCGCTTAGAAGGCAAACTTCGATTTCCTTGATACCACACCATCTTTTTAACATATGACCAAAGTTTATTTTTTCATTGGTTTCTTAGCAACAGTTCTCACCATAGCAACGGTAAAAGACAGCCCCTCGTATTAAATAATGTCGCATACCCTCAGTGTCCTTTGTCACGAAAAACCGGTGATAAATGTTTTGAGGTAAAATTTAAAATCACTTAAAACAAAGCTTTGGAACCAGAGATCATCAAGCGCGTGTGGCCGCAACCCTTGATAATAAGTTCACTGTTCTTTTTTTCTAAACCTACCACATACTTATTAATGCATTTATATGGTACATGAAAACTAGCAATTGAGAAATAAATAAGAACTAATAAAGGCAAAACCACAGCGACAAACCAGTGAGGAGTGCCTGATCTTGTGTAGACCTGGATCAGTAAAACTCTTGAAGACTAAAGCAAACAAAAGTGAACTGATCCTTACGGCAAGAAGATTGAGAAACTTAAACTGAGACAGAAATGAAACAAAAAATTTAAATTTCGCCGTAAGGATCAGTTGACTGTTGTTTACTTGAGAAATAAATAGCTCGCCACGAGTAACTCCCCAAGCACCTCCTCAAAGACAAAGTGTAAAAAACCAAAGCCCTGGGCGTTATCGCGAGCAGGTAAGAAAAACGTTCTTTCTAAGAGTGAATATAACTCGCTCGCGGATGATCAAAGTAAACAGTGCGTGGAACTGAAGTAATTATACTTACAACCATGACAGAGAACGACTGAGAAAGTGCTGCTTTTTTTGACGCGTCCCCGTCCTCTCCCTCCCAGTCATGTTTGAAAATGCTGAAGGGATCACCCTGACTGAAATAAATAAAAGTATCTGTTCTGTTCTGGATGCTCCCTGAAAACTTTCTTGCTCTTCGATATTGGTGTTAGAAGTTTGTACACGAAGTTCTTCTGGCTACCACAAATACCACTTTTAGCATGTGGCCAGCCGAATTTTCACAGCACCATTGTCACCGTTCGGCTTAGTCTCGTGTTGTTGCTGGAGTGAGGATGAGGCTATTCTACCAACCACTGCTGACACAGAAAGCTCTGTGCACGAGATTGGTTGGGCCAATCGGGAGTCTGTGTGAGGGTAGGGGCCGGGAAGGTAAGGACAAAGAATTGGGGGAGTTTTGAATGGAATGATGCTACTTTCTGGTTCCTTAAAATTACATTGGGCATAGGCCGTTAGAACAGATCTAGCGCAGTAGGCTTTAAGACGTATGATAAATGGATTATAAATACATGGATGGATAATAATACATCGATGATAAACGCTGGGTGGACAAATCCTTTTCCAGCTTACCTTAAAATTACTTTGGGCATGGGCCGTTAAAACAGATCTAGCGCAGTAGGCTTGAAGACGTATAATAAATGGATTATAAATACATGCCTTGGATGGATAACAATACATCGATGATAAATGAATGGGTGGATAAATTCTTTTCCGTCTTGTTAAATGTACATATTAATTTATAAGCAGTTTGTCTCGCTGGATATGTTATTTATTGATTGCATAAAGTAGTTAATTCAGTTTAGGAGCAATCGGGAACGGTGGACTGCAATCCGTTTCGACATTTTCTCAATAAATGTATCTCTTGCCTCTAGTACGTATCCATATACTGAAGACTATATTAATTTTATGAAAGATTTTCAGACAGGGACGGACGGGTTAGTGTGACACTACATTCGGGTTTATTAGCGTAATCTAACTTTTTCGAGGCTGAGGAGGATCATTTTAATTGGCATTTATTTTGCTCCACCCAACCTCCACGAACCTCTTACTTACCTTTTACTCTCAAAGAGGCGAGCGTGGTCCAGTGGTTAGTGCTCTGGACTTGTAATCCGGAGGTCCTAAGTTCAAATCCTCCATTCTGCCACTTTTGTTTTCTGGGGTCTCCAATTCAACTCTCTCACGATTTCAAATAGCCAACTGGACAGTCTCCAGCGAGTTGGGATCCTTAAACAGGTTACGTTTGTATGAAATATTTTTTTCACATACACGGCCCCACGATCTTCAAGCTTCAAATCTAACCGTGTGTAACTAAAGTTGCGCTACCTTTACCTTTTTTACCTCCCTTTTTAAACATATCCCTCCATTTCCTCTTGTCCGGTCGAAGACCGCCTTACCTAATCACTCTAAGCCAACGAACAAAGCTAAGTTTCTTTTGAAATCATCAACCTAGTACTCTACCTAGGTAGTACAACCTAGTACTACCAAGTACTTGGGAAGGGACGAAAATTACTGCCCCCAGAGCGGTCTCAAAATTAATATTCAAAGATCTTAAATGTATTTTCGACCCATGACATAAGTATGATAAACATCGGCCTAAACTTGTTACGGTTTGCAAAAAAAGGAATATTCCCCCAGTAAGGATGAGTACCTGAGCTTCACTTTGCAAGCAAGAGGCATCTTGGTAACTACAACTGTTGATGGGTCAGTGAAAAGCTGTCATGGAAAACTTTATTTTAGTTTATTTTGGTTTATTTTATCCTGCCTGTTACCAAGATTCAAAAATAGGAGTAATATTGACGGACTAACCGATAAAATCGTGCTTGGTGTACTGTTAATCTGTACCGGTGTCCATTAAATAAGAAACTGAAAAATTTAACAAACCTCAAAAAAGTTCTTCTTCGCTTCTGGAGAACGCTAACATGTAAATTTCACTGGCGAATCATCAAGCACGTAGACGTCTCGTTTTCCAGCCTGTAATGAAATCCACACACATGCGTGGTTAGTGCCTACTTAGTAGACGGAAAATGTTCTTGTAGTCAGTGTCGACAAGTAGAAGGTAAGAGAGTACAAGATAGGGAAATCGAGCTCTTAGCTTAGCGTTTAGCTAATAGTTTGCGATTCTGAGTACGTGTAATCAACCTGGATGTAAGCAAACTATAGTTGGTTGTGTCGCCTTACGAAACCCCCTTACGTTAGAGTTTTATATAGTATTATCGATGATGCTCCCGTGGTTATAATTTGAACATGCATATACAGATTCCACGTGGAGCAGTAAACTAGTTTATAAATATGCATTTGTCCTTGTCTTTGCCCCTGCTGTTTCCGCGAAAGAAAAAATGAACAAAAAACAATAGCCTAGACATCTGTCGATATACTGGTTGTTAATTTGATTTACTGCCAGGATAGCACGGTACATATGCCTGAGGAGATACCAGGATTCACGCCATAACTATGAAAATCAAGTTGTATAGATTTACCCAGTTTAATAACTAGGGAACTCCGCATGCACAGGCCTTTGTCCCTCACAGGTTCGGAGCTCCGCTGTTTTAATTTTCGTATTTTTTTCTTCTAGACTGCCATGGACGACGTGACCGACCTTCTACAAAACATCTATTTCGGAATAGTTGTTGCCAGTTTTCTCCTCAAGACCAGCCGTGTTATAAAATCCATCGCGTTCTTCAAGGAATGTTTGACTTTTCTCAAAAAGAAAGGTCTGGAAAGAGAGAAAGAATTTGTTAATTCAATGTACATAATAATCTATCTTTCGATGTTAGAGGGATACGCTGTTATCAATGATCACACAAGTGAGATAGAATGTAGTAAAAAGCTTTTGGTTTTACTTTGTGAATGTGGTAAAAGATCTTTGGAGGGTAAAGTAGTCTTAAAAATGGCGGCATCATATAAGTGTCAAAGTCGATTTAATAAAGCAAAGGAACTTTTTGAAAAAGCACTCCAAATTATGATTGACACTACTAACAGGAAAGGAGAAGCATATTGTTACGGAAACTTAGGAACTGTGTTTAAATCACTCGGTGAATTTGTCAAGTCCGAAAAATATCTACAGAAAGCACTTGAGATCATGAAAGAAATTGGCGACAGGCAAGAAGAGGCATCATGTTACCTAAACTTAGGAATCGTGCTTCAATCTGTCGGTGAATATGCCAAGGCTAAAGAATATCTTCAGAAAGGACTTGAGGTGAGCAAAGAAATTGGTGACAGACATGGAGAATCAGCATGTAACGGCAACTTAGGAAACGTATTTCGGCTTCTCGGTGAATATGCGAAGGCCGAAGAATGTCTTCAGAAAGCACTTGCAACCACAAAGGAAATGAGCGACAGAAAAGGAGAAGCATCATGTTATGGAGGCTTAGGTACGGTGTATGAGTCCATGGCTGAATATGTCAAGGCTGAAGAATATCTTCAGAAAGCAATTTCAATGATAAGAGAATTTGGCGACAAGAGAGAAGAGGCAGTACATTACGGAAACCTAGGACATGTGTTGATGTCTCGTGGTGAATATTTCAGGGCCCGCAAATATTTTCAGGAAGCACTTGAGATTACACAAGAAATCAACGATAGAGCCGGAGAAGCATCGTGTTATGGAAACTTAGGAAATGTGTTTCAGTCTCTTGGTAACTATGTCAAAGCTAGGGAATATCTTCAGAAAGCACTTGTTATGAGCAGAGAAGTTGGTGACAGACAAGGAGAAACAACGAATGGCGGAAACCTAGGAAATGTGTTCAAAGCCCTTGGTGAATATGCCAAGGCCGAAGAATTCTACCAGAAAGCACTTGCAAGCGCAAAAGAATTGGGCGACCGACAAGGAGAAGCATCATGGTACGGAAATTTGGGAACTCTCTACCAGTCTTTAGGTGAATATCCCAAGGCTAAAGAACACTTTCAGAAAGCACTTGTGATCAGAAAAGAAATTGGCGACAGAAAAGGAGAAGCATCGGATTACGGAAACCTGGGATTTATGCTTGAGTGTTGTGGTGAGTATGTCAAGGCTGAAGAATATCTTCAGAAAGGACTTACGATCGCTCAAGAAATTGGTGACAGAAAAGGGGAAGCATTTTGTTATGGAAACCTAGGAATTGTGTTTCGATCACTAGGCAAATATGTCAGAGCAAAGGAATGTCACCAGAATGCCCTTGCGATCAGAAAAGAAATAGGTGACAGGCAAGGTGAATCATCGGATTACGGAAACTTAGGAACTGTGTTTTTACATCTCGGTAAATATGTGAAGGCTGAACAATATCTTCAAAAGGCACTTGCAATTTCAACAGAGCTCGGTGACAGACAAGGAGAAGCATCAGATTATGGCACTTTAGGAAATTTGTTTCACGCTCTCGGTAAATATGTTAAGGCTAAAGAATATCTTCTGAAAGCACTTGCGATTGTGAAAGAAATCGGCGACAGGAATGGAGAAGCATCATGTTACCAAAGTTTAGGAATTGTTTTTATGTCGCTTGGTAATTATGCTAAGGCCGTAGAATATCTTCAGAAATCACTTGTGATTAACAAAGAAATTGGCGACATGGGAGGGGAAGCATCATGTTATGGAAAGTTAGGAAGTGTGTTTCAATTTCTTGGTGATAATGACAAGGCTATTGAAAATCTTCAGAAAGCACTTGAGATGAGGAGAAAAATGCGGCACAGACCAGGGGAAGCAGCAGATTGCGGAAACTTAGGAGCTGCGTTCATACCTCTCGGGGAGTATGCCAAGGCTGAGGAATATCTTCAGAAAGCACTTGCGATCAGTAAAGAAATTGGCATCCAGAAAGTAGAAGCAACATGCCACACAAACTTAGGCGTCATGTTTACATCGCTCGGAGAGTACGTTAAGGCTGGAGAATGTCTCGAGAGGGCCCTAGGGATCGCAAAAGCCATTGGTGACATTCATGGGGAAGCAACATGTTACGGTAACTTAGGAACTGTGTTTCAGTCTCGTGATGAATATGACAAGGCTGAAGAATATCATACTGAGGCTCTTGAACTGAGCAGCGAGATTGGTGACGTTGAGGCAGAGTTCCACTGGCACCTTCACCTCGCATGGGACAATCTTTATAATCAACCAGAAAGGAGCGCACATGAAATCTTTTCCAATCTAATCGAGAGCATTCTTAGATGCGAGGATATGCGAAGATTGTTACGAGACAATGACCAATTCAAGATATCGTTTTTAGATGAACACTTTTCTCCATACCGGATACTCAGTGCACTGCTTTGTTTGGCCGGGAATCCTGATGAGGCTCTATACATTGTAGAACTTGGACGGGCTAGAGCCCTGGCAGACTTGATGTCAGCTCAGTACTCTGCTGAAGAACAAATATCAATTGATCCACAATCATGGGTTGGTATTGAAGAGATCATAAGCAAAGAAACCAACTGTACTTGTCTGTACATTTCTTTCTTTGAACAAAATATTTTTCTGTGGATTCTTAAAGGAAACAATGCGATACAGCTGCGACACATGGACTGCACAAGCACTGAAGCTTTTCTCAACAAAGGAACAGTTAGAGATTTGGATGAATTTTTTGGGAAGGAACCTTTCAGAACGTTCCATATTTCACTTCCAGAACACTGCGAAGACCGATCACTGTTTCCTTCAAGAGCTAGTCACTTAACACGTCAGTATCAGGGAAACAGCCACGAAGCTTTCCGTCTCGTAGAAGAGGACGAAGAAGAAGACCATAAAACTCAACCAAGTCTTGTTCTGTATTACAAATTAATGATCGCTCCTGTGACTGACTTACTTGAGGAACCCGAAATCATCATTGTTCCCGATCGTTCTTTGTACAAAGTTCCATTTGCAGCCTTAAAGGATGAGAGTGGGAAGTATTTGTCAGAGACTTTCAGGATCCGCATCGTTCCTCCTTTAACGACTCTCAAGCTAATTCAGGACAGACCAGCAGCGGAAAATGGAAGTGACGCAAATCCGTTGATAGTGGGTGATCCCGATGTCAGTCAAGTGTTTTTCCTGTCCCCGTTACCATGTGCAAGGAAAGAGGCAGAAATGATTGGGGGACTGCTATGTGTCACGCCTTTGTTGGGACATGAGGCAAGCAAGCCTGCGGTGCTTGAAATGATGCATTCAGCTAGTCTGATACATTTCGCAGCGCATGGTGATGCCGAACGAGGAGAAATTGCTCTTGCCCCTGTACGCCCTACAAGGAGAATTTTAAAACGAGAAGATTACTTGTTAACGATGTCCGACGTAGCACAAGTTCAGCTACGAGCCAAATTGGTAGTCCTTAGCTGTTGTCATAGTGGACGTGGGCAGATTAGAGCGGAGGGAGTTGTTGGAATCGCTCGAGCATTCTTAGGATCTGGTGCACGCTCAGTGTTGGTGGCACTGTGGGCCATACAAGACAAAGCAACAGAGCAGTTCATGAGTCGTTTTTATGAGAACCTTGGTCGTGGCGAAAGTGCCAGTGGATCTCTCCACCAGGCCATGAAGTGGATGAGAGGTAACGGTTTCTCTGACGTGAGGGAGTGGGCGCCTTTCATGCTGATTGGAGATAACGTGACGTTCGACTTTGGAAAGTAAAGGTTAGTGCGGCTATTAAACTAGTGTTGCTGGTACTGCATGAGGGGCTATAAAGAAAACAAAGCAATAAAGCAGTTCATCATTTTTCAAAGATCTCGAAAACCATGTATGGACGCAAGAAGACATGTTTCTGTCTAACTAGCACTGGACATTCAGTTAACGTACACGTTTCTATTGTCGAAGGCGCTTGGCAGTGTATTAGTCATTCATTTTCACATCATAATTCTCGCCTTGCCCCATTTATACAGAAGCCTGTAAATTTTTTTATAACTTGATACCAAAGTGTCAAGTTAGACATGAACTATTCTTTTTTGCAGTACGGTAACACTTAAAACAGTCCCTGTGTAGAAGTTATCATCGATTCTTACTAAATTAGAACATATTTTAAATCTGCCGGCGTTTTTCACTAGATTTAGCAGGAGTGGGGTTTTTGCATCTACCCATCTCCCCTTTTCCTTTGTGTGCAGGTTTCAGCGGGGGCTCAAAAATTGACGTTTGATCAATATTGCTATTTTTGCTTAAGGTTACTGTAAACCTTCGTGGGTGTCTTCCGGCAAATCTTCTCTACACGTGTTGTGTTTTAATAAATCCTAGCAAACTATATATCACTGTGAAGCTTATTAAATGTAGAATTCGAAATAGTACTTTTTTAAGACCTTGTTTGTTTATGTAAGAGTGCGCAAGCCGTCAAATGCAAAACTGACTGAGTTTGCCAATGTGAAGTACGTGCCTTCGCGTTATCACCGACATCAAAATAAACTGCACTATATCAAACACAATATGATAGGCTAACAAAGTGTGTGAGGCTTTTTCGTTACTTTCATTGGTTACCGAGAAAATCTATTGTAAAGTTAGACAATTGAAATATTTTCGATGGTCGTCACGCGCCGGGACATTACAAGAAAAATATTGGGAATTTCGTAAAAGCCTCACACGCTTTGGCGCGTTGATGTGTGTCGAACACTTGGGCCAAGTTTCGTTCAAATCCGATAAATTTAGATACCCCAAAAATTCGTTTGAATTAAGGGAATACGCGAAAAAAGAAACTCGAGTTTTAGGCACCGAAAGATTTCGACATTTTTCGCACCTCATTAAAGCAGTTTTCAGCGTGGTCGTGCCGCCGACCAATAGAACACAACGTAGGAACCCCCTAATGAGTGTCTCGACAAAGCGGTCTATGAAATTCGTGGGAAAAGGAGAGCCAGAGCACAATATTTATTTTATTTTTGGACTCGGGTTTTTAATCATGACACTAAAGAATCGTGGTCTCTTGGATCGGCAAGAGAACGAAGCATAAAAGCGAGCATAATCAAGAACGTCGCATAATAGCGCTAATTAAAATCTTCAATGCGTCAAGCGATTAGACTGAATTCGCTGGGTGAAACGAACAAGGTTCTTCAATGCACACTTTTATAAATGAGTTTGAAGTGAATTACCGCAAAAGCTAGGTTAAAAGAAACAACACTTTCTATTTTGGTAAAGAGACGGTTTCCATTGCTTGACAGTATTTCGAAATTTTGGCTCCGAAAAAGCCTGCTTAACTCGCGCTAACAATTCTAACGGCAATTAACCAGCGTAAAGCACATTAACACGTTTGATGAGAGAGACATCAGGGCTTAAAAATTGGGGGTAATTTCGGTCTTAAAAGCACAAACACATCCTTCCACAACACGCTTTATTTTCTGCAGCAGACCGACGACGAGTGCGTGTCACCGACGACTGCAGTCTGCGTATTATACCGACCGCCGTAGAAAAAGAAATGTGATCACGATGGACCCGTTAGACGAATTCTATTTTTTGATTTCACTATTTCGTCATTTCATCGTTTCGCCATTTCGCCAAACTACTGGGAATGCGACGTAAACAAAATATGCACTTGTGCAAATTTTCCGTAATTCGAGATCCCAAATGAATTTTGAACGCGAAAAATGTCAACAGGCCGCTGGACGCCTACTGGGAATTGTTGGATCATGGCACCTTTAGGTATTCAATGACTGGGTTTCCAAGTCACTCTTTTTGGGGTATCTCGAGTTCTTTTAATGATTTTGTGAAAAATTTTTCGGCAATTTCAACTTTGATACCTTATCTAGCCAAAGAGCGAAAAAGTGAAATTTTGAAAAATCTGACCCGTGGTCGTTTACAGTATCCTTAAGAAATGGCGCAGCTGAAGTGAGACGTAAAGTGACATGTATTCACCTGGACTATGAATTGTAATTGACCCTCTGTGTTTTACCATCTCGTATCCAACGCGCGGTCATGGAATAACTGTTAAATGACTGTAATCTACTACAGCCCCGAGGGTGGGTTACTCCTGAAACTTTTAGGCCAAGATATGTCGAACGGTGCTTGATATTAAAGACCTTCAGATCGGACTACGAGTACAATACTAACTACGAGTAAGACTTTTAAAACCTAGTGTACACGCTTTATCATTTTTCACACCAATCTTGTTTCTAGAGCCTCCTTATCTAATGGTCAGCAAAAGAGAAAGCAAGTGTGCTGTGAACGAAACAAGTTTGATTCCGAATTCGACCGTTACCCTATTTTAGACTCAACGCCTAAAATTCACATTCCCTTAGATCTAGCTGGCCCCTTTATTCTTCGGTGAGGTTGGCTAAGCCGTGTACTAGTTAAGACCAAAACATCTTCCATCTAAGATTAAAGGGCTCCAAAATCTCTGAGGCACCCCAACGTGGTATGGAGTAGCCCACTTTCCCGGCTATGTAAATCATGAACCTGAGACGTAGGGTTTTAGTAAACTTGGTTACAGTATTTCAATTAATGTAGCAATTGTAAAATATATAATATCTTCTGCCAAAATACCTTGTTTCTCAGTGATTGGCTGTCAAAAGTAATCACGTGTTTTCTTCTGTTTAGTGTATATTAAAATTTTTAATTGGTGAAAAAACTAAGGCTTTTTTAGGCGTTGTGATCACCAATTGATGTAAAGCAAAAGAATCCACGTGCACCATCACACCACAGCTAACCAACTATAATGTACGTAATTAGCAATACCATTGAACACCCCCCCCCCAAAAAAAAAAAAAACACGCGCAACCAAAAAAACCAAAAAAAAAAAAAACACCTTTCCAAACCCCCTCCCAAAAACAAGAGAAGGGAGGGCCCTTCTTCCCCCCCCACCCCACC
>Ga0126336_10001008_pt1 | contig 13635 bp, 6 predicted proteins | sample SidCmetagenome_FD_92530 | JGI IMG/M metagenome (GOLD analysis project Ga0126336, IMG submission 92530) | Coral microbial communities from El Islote,Puerto Morelos, Mexico - Siderastrea C C metagenome | ecosystem: Host-associated > Invertebrates > Cnidaria > Coral | place: El Islote,Puerto...
ACCTCAGACTTTCGTAACAAGGGGACCGACATCGTAACAAGGCGCTCGGAATAGGAGCCGCTTAATCTTGTCACCTGATTTCTCTCGGATCACGAAGAAGAAATTATCCAGAATCAATTTTTTTCCTTTTGCCGGGTATTGGGAGGCCTTCCCACTAAGGCACTCCTTAATTTATTGATGTATTCAAGAAAATTGTCCTTTTTCCCTGTATGTTTTTTTTAAAAATAAAAACCGGACCTCAGAAATCACATATTTAAAAGAAAGGGTTACTAACTGATGTGTAGCCCTAGCTGAAATGGTTTCTCTTCAGGCGCAACTGGCGGGAAGATGGTCGGGAGAGATTGCTTTGCAGCCGGTTGTAATCATTGAAGTTGTTGCAGAGTGTCTGATTTCATAGAAGACAGAAGGTACTGTGTGAAAAAAGAAATTCAATTTTATTTAGTCTGTGCATTGTGACTAGTTTCTTTCACCACTACGTGTAGGATGCACGGTATTATACCAAAAAAGTACATGAAATGAAACAAGGTATCTACTTGCAGTTGCGAGGGATAGAAAGCAAAGCGCTATTTTGTACAAATACAAATTGTTACAAATCATCCTCTGAGACTTAGGGGCAGAGAAAAGGAAACCCAAAATTGGGCTGGGGGGGGGGGTAGCTAAGGTAAATCAGGAACTTTTATTTCTTAGATATAAATATTTCCCTTTAGATTCCGCTCATTCAAATCCCCTCCTTTAAATCCTACATCTAACGCAGCTGTAACAGTTACAGTGTTTTATTGAATTCCTTTACTCTACTATTGTAAAATCGGACAATACCATTTGCCATTGTACAGTGTCACACGAGTTAAATTATGTTCTAAAATATCTATTCACTAAAACATTGTTTACTTTGACGTTACTCAGTTGTTAAATATCTTATGTCCCATTTTCCCACCACAGCAAAGCTTGTGAAATCAGCTATTTTCGACCAAAAATGGCTGTTTTCACAAGCCACCAAAAAGTAATGGAAACACTAAATAAAATATTACAGCACCAGCTGCTTCTTCTAAATACAATAAAACATACAAATTACAATACAACCAATACAACAATAGTGTTTCCTAATCAAAATGGCACCTCTTTTATTGCCCCCCCCCCTTCTTATACCCCAAGGATAAGCCAAAACGATAGCATTTCCTTCATTTGTCGAATTTTTCCTCAAAGGCTACAAGCTTTCCTGGGTTTTGCATTGCTATTTCTGCCGGAATTTGGTTCTAGTAGCCACCTTTTTCACCTCGCAGCACAGTTTGGTGACCCTTCCAATACACTAAAAATTATTATTTTTTCCTACCCTTAATAAATATACTGTGAGCTTAGAAAGGTGCCCCTTTCAGGCAGAGCCTCCCGACATAGCCCACTATAGGAAGTTATCCCCACCCTTCAGGGCACCAGTCAAGAGTGTTTGTTTAATACAAGGCGTCTTGAACATAACAGAAAAGAGCTCAGTCAAATAGTGTGCTAGGTTGTGATTTGGCCTTAAAATCCAAACAATTTGTTTCAAACAAGCTCTTCTTTGGCATATTCTGACCTCTTAGTTCTTGGTATGACATCTGTCTGAGACCATGGCTTTTCATCTTTCTATCCTGTTACTTTGCTATAAATTCTACCACGTCACAATGATGTACACACATTTGTTGTTAAGTTTTAACAGCAACAGACCCCGCAACAGTCAAACTCATAGCAGTGGAACAAGGCCCAATCCACTGCGTGTAATTTTAGCTGTTAATTGCCTTCAAGTCCCTGAACTGTCTTCAAGTCTCTATGGTTTTCTTCCACACATCCCACGTTTACTTAGCCCTCAAGTTCACTACCAGGTATATCTACCATAACGTAGCAGACGTAAATACCCTCGTTAACTTTTACAGTTACAGTGACAACCTTTGTCCATTGTTACCTTTTGGTTTTGCTACTTTCAAGTAACAAGAACATTTTATAATTTCCTTAGGCGGATCTTGCCTACTTTAGGAACTTAATTGAGGTGAGTAATTAAACATCTGCTGATGATAATGTGCCCATGAACTGTGCTTCCTTTAGTGACTGATCAATCCTGGTGGCCTTCAACATCGTGAGGGAGCCAAGCAGAGACATCGCCACCATCAGGTAAAACGGCCCTGTCCAGCTGTACCTGTCAGCGATCCATCCCACAATAGGACCTTCTATTATGGGGCCTAAACCACCAAAACCTGAAAAACACAAAATGTCTTGAAAGCAGTCCTTTCTTTTTATCAACACAGAGTTTAAGAACCTAATGTTGGAAAACCAAAATGTCAACAGTCTCAAAACAGAAGATTAAGACTAAATTACACGTAATGTCACTAAATTCCGTCTGGTCATTGATGCTGGATAAAGAAACTTGAATGCAATTAAAATTTACTACTAGGTAGGTGCTACCTGATGTGTAGAAACATTCTTTCCCTAAGTGCAATTGAAAAGAGGCCATGATCGATTTTGTTTGAGGACCCGTTTTTATGAGAAGTGTCCAAAAAACCACACCTGTAATTACACAGCAAAACTTCTAGAGAGGATGGATAAATGCCAAATTACTTTTGAAATTGGGACGTTTGTAGGAAAAACCATACAAGTACTATGAGTACTAGGTCTGTCGGCAATAACGGACTGTTTTGTTCAATGACTTTATAAAACGATCATTGATTGGTGAATTACGGGATTTCCCAAGAAGGGCACAGCCAAAGCAAAATAGGGTTTTTAAATTTCACTACAGCCTTTTTCCTTGGTAGATTTAAACTTGAGTCAACACAAGTTCGTGTTAAAAAAAGTCTTAAATTTGAGAAGAAACCTAAATCTGTTTACTGGCACACTGTCTGGGTCTGAATATTCAACCAGAAAATTACAAAGATATGAGACCAAAACACTCTATTGTACAAACTAGGTCATGTGCCGTTACTCTGCCGGCAATTTTTGCAACTCTTTTATCTTTCCAGCATTGTCAAAATGTAAGTTTCTGTCCCTGGTATCCTTTTGCGACTTGAATTAAATTTATAATTGGTTTTCGACAACAATTGAGAACTTTTTGATGGCTTCTGTTTCAACCCACCAATCAAATTTGAGAACTAAGAAAGGAGGAGTCATGCGCCTGGAGAGCCAAGTGCAAACATGAAACTTGGCACCCCACCTCTCACAGTTCTTTTGGTTTATTTGGCCAGTTGATACAGTACCATGAAAAAAATCTCAAGAAGATGCCAAAAAGTTGTCAAAAAGTTGTGGTATTGAGACAGTGAAAAATAACGTACTAACCATTTACAAGTCCTGCCGTAGCAGCCTGTGCATTCTCACGTTCACCGATCTCAGCAGGTATTGAACCAGTTAAATAAGGATCGACTCCACAATTACATGCTCCAGCTAAGAACATGAACAAAGCATTGACCATAATTCCCCAGTGACCAGTGTACTGGAACAGAGCCATAAACACAGTACTGCCAAACAGTGCCAGCGTTACACCGTAAATAGCTCTACCTTGAAGAAATCTGAAACAAATCAATGCCAGCTTCAAAGTTATGACAAGAAATCATCCAGATTACTTACTTTATTATAAGGTAATACAGACTATAAAGTTTTATTTGTTGTCCTTTGATTATTTCTGTTGGCTAATATATTGAACAAAATGTTACTGTAACATTTAACATTAATTTTGTGCATCAGATTTTTAACTTTATCCGTTGTAACTTTTGATTATATGCATTTTTATCAAATCAGTACTACTATCATTATCATTATTGACCAAGAATGAGAACACACATCTAACATAGTACCTGTTGACAAAGAAACCTAGCATGGTGGTACCCAGTACCCCTCCAATTTCAAATACCGTGGACAAGTAGCCTGCCTGGTATTTAGTGTATTCAAGCTGTGAATAAAAAGGAATAACACGAAAAGAAATTAAGCGCTGTAACAGTTATCATGTCAGTATAAATCTTTGCATCTTGTTCACATAGTGCAAAATTAAACAGATAAATTAGAGTTTGTGCATTTGGAGAAATAGTGAAAACTTTCTTTATATTTCTTCTAATTTTTGTGGTCAACATCAATTGTTTGCAATTTCTGAGGTTGATAATGATAAAACCCCAAACATTTAATGTTGCAAAAGTTTTCTGTAATGAGGTAACTGTTTTGATAAGTAAAATCCCCAGTGAATAGAAGATGGGGCCACTGTTCTACTATGAACTTTGCCACCAATAAACAGAACGCATTTGAAATTCTCTCTGAGGGATGCTCCATTGAGTGTTTTCAATCTTGGCTTATTAATAATGCCTTCCTTAAAACTTTTGATTACAAATAATTTGTATTGTAATGTATTGTAATATGTATTTGTTTAAGTTCATTTTATTCCAAACCCCCAAACCCCCTCTTTTAAAATGAGCATAGTGAATTTGATGTTGTTTATTTCCAACGTTTTTCTGTTTTCAGTCCTACTGAGGACCTATGTGTCAAACAGTCTAGGGTGATTAAATTGGTATCCTCAATAAGGATCACTAATTTTATTACTATTTATCATCAGTACTTACTGCCTGATAAAGGTACATGGGCAGCCACATGTACATGCAGTACCTCACAAGCTTTACACAGCAACTTGCCCAACACAGCTCTGGTACCATCCTCCCCAAAGAAAATAAAAAGTAAAAATGTAAGTCTCTGACAGCACCTGATCCCAAGCCCCTGCACAAGCTGGTCAAATGCTCTTTATATGCACTGAACTACAGGGAGACTTCAAGTGAGCTACTGAACTACAAGGAGACTTCAAGTGTTGTTTACCAAATGAAGTATTTTTATCCTAGTTAAAAGTGTACATAAGGGTGTTGTGAAGTGAGTGTACATGCCCCACTGAATTCCCCTGGGCCATTCAATTGGCCCTGAAAAGGAACATAGAATTAACACTGAGGCACAAAGTTCCTCATATTGTTTCCCAAGTCACTGACTATGCTGGCAGAAGTTGCCACAAGCTGGATCACTATCTTACCAGGAGTCTTCCCACAGCTCAATTGTTATGCATCAAATGCAAACCCAAGGGGAGAGGGGATGGGAAATTTGACCACCACCAATATTTCCTTAAAAGGGAGATAAATTCCCCAAAGTGATGGCATAGGTAAGGATGACCAGGTGCATGTTCTTGAAAGCCCCCAAAACATTTCAGCCCCAAAAAGCCATTTGCTGATTAAAATATAAACCATTCACTCCACAAAGCTGTTATAATTTTAACATGTCTTTAAAGTATTGAGAGTTGTTTAAGTTACAACAAATTTTCCAGCTAAGAAACTTCTTTGGTTTCAAGATACTGTGTGGATTATTGAGCCTGAAAATTGCCTAAGAGCATCAGGGCTTTCGAGAAATGCACAGTAGGATGGAAATGGATTCCAAACTGTCGGGTGAACTTTTCCAAGTTCCAGTTCATTTGTACCACCATCCATTTGGTAAAAATGGATGGTGGTTTGCTGTTTGTTTGAAATTCACTTGATTTCATTCCTTTGGTGGTGACTAGAAGCCATTCATGTTTGTTCAATATATTTAGATATAAATAACTTGCGATCGGCCGAATTTTAGCATCGCTCTCATATTCTCTTACGTTGGTCGCTCGCTAAAATCTATTTTTCGTTTCGCCCTTCCGGCCTGAATGTTTCACCGAGTGAAACGAAAATAGAGCCTCATCGCAGGTTAAGATATAAAATAACCAATGTTTTGACCCGATGATGAAAAATTGGCAACAGTGGCCCTTTAACAATGACAGATGCATTACAGAATCTATCTGGTGTTCAGAAGTTCTTGAGTTTGACTGATCCTGTCATGCACCCTACCATTACCCACCAGTGCCATATGCAAAGTTCAGAATAGATTTAATATTAAGTGCTACGAGAAAATTAATGACTTTACTTTAATCTCCAGAGCTGGGCATAAGTTAGTTGATTCTGCTCAGACTGAGGTGATGATGCTCCAACAGAAGTCTTGCTTGCTTCTAAGATAAAAAAATATATTTATTATTGATATTGAATGAATTGGTTGATAACACATTCAATTCTCTCATGTGATAGGCTCTGTGGTGAACTTAATAATAAATAAAAATTATTAAAACTGTAAATGGTTTGAACCCAGGAGTCGTATCATAATTCGGTAAATTGTGATCGTCCGGGTGGGTGTAGTCCTGAGAAGGACTGTTTGAGGTGACATTGACTGACGTTTCGACAACCTGAGCGGAAGTCATCATCAGAGTCAAGTGAACTGTGAATCCTCAGTAGATGTTATAAGTCTCTGGTCGTCGACCAATCAGGACAATGACCAGAGACTTATAACATCTACTGACGATTCACAGTTCACTTGACTCTGATAATGACTTCTGCTCAGGTTGTTGAAACGCCAGTCAATGTCACCTCAAACAGTCCTTCTCAGGACTACACTCACCCGGACGATCACAATTTACCGAATTATAAAAATTATTGGTGTATACTCGTCTGGTAATTCAAAGAAAATAAAGATCAAGGCATCTTAACTCACAAGTCTACAAAAAAGAATACTGGGTGTGTTATTTTGTTCAAATTGTGATCTAAGTGAACCATGTGACAGTTCAAAAGGTGAGTAATGGTATACAGTCATAGTGACTAATAGTGTGTCTAATGACACCTAACATTTACCTGTTGTCCCTGACGTTTCTGAAATAGCAAGTTCTGAAGGAGAATGGAGAAATAGAAAAACTAAAATGCCAACACCACCCTGCAAAAAAATTTTACATGCATTAAAATATTACCAATGGAAGCTAAGACTGACTGACAAATTACAGTTACAGTAACTGTAATTTTTACAATAACTGAGAAATTGTTGCACTAATGGCTCTTGTCAATAAAATGAAACTGGCATTGCATGTAACGCAAGCTCGTCTTGGCCCGAGCTAAGGATAAATTTGCCAGACTGTATTGCATCAACACGTTCTCTGAGTTTTTCACTACATACAGCACTACATCAAAATTGAGATTTTCAATGAGGACACCCTTGACAATGGGTACTGATACTTTTCAATTATTTGGACTTTTCTTTGTGGTCCCAATTTATCTGTGAACATTATTAATTGGTCTTGTAAGTTATTCCTTGAAACAGGCTTTGTTTACTCCATCTTCCTAATGACAACTGACTGGGAGCACTACCAGAACAACATGAAGTCAAATATGCAGCTATTTAAGCTGCCTGTGAATTCAGTTTCCCCTAAAAATATTACACCAAGATGAATGCTCACCTAAATCAGATTTGATGATGTATTCAGTTACAACTTATCTCAAGAAAGTATTTCAGTGTTCTGAATTATCCAGTCTACTTTTGGTGGCAACTCTTAGTGATAACTGAGTTTAAAATTATGTAAAAAGTTATTTCTTACTAAATACTCTAGAATATAAAACTCACCACTATCATAGAAGGAATAAAAAAGATGAACTTCATGTCAGGAGTAAATACTGACTGCAGCTGAACCTGTATAGTGCACAAGATCAAGGACAAAAAGCTATGTTTTAGGTAATATTATGACATCAAGCCATCTATTCAGAAAAAGAGAATCTTGTGTGAGTTGCTTGCAAAATAAAACAAATAAAGCCTGTCTTCATGTCAGACTTCTGCATACTTTTTGATCTTGAGAGTGATGAGAAAGAGTGAGTAATGGGATGTACAATGCATAATTGGTGTGTTCATGTTAACCCTTACAGCCCTAACAGTAACATGAACTACTTGTTCAAACATTCAAGTGATGAGAATAAAGGAAGTGACCACCACCTATGAGATGTGTTCATATTTAGACAAATTCTCCTTACCAGTTCCACAAGAAATGTATAGAGAACAGTAAGGAGAATATGCATTTTCACACCAGGGCTTAAAGGTTTAACAGTGGTTTCAAATTACGAAGTGGCTGCATTATCAGTCTTTTGTTCAGGCCAAGAAACAGTGGACTTAATAATAATAATAAATAAGTAATGAACCGTTCATATTTAACAGGGAGGTCGTAAGAAGAGGTTACGCAGGCTATGTCTCTTTGTAAGGAAAAGATGATTTGTATCCCCTAAGCAAAAGGTACTCACAGCCAATGCTGTTCCGAGTATGCCGCCTGCAAAGCTGCTTGTACCAAATAAACCAAACACAGTTGTCCTTTGCTTGTCAGAAAACCAGCTGGTCAGTGACTTTACACAGTTTGGCCAAGCTGTAGACTAAAATAAAACATATTCAAGTATCTCACAGTCTGTCTTCTAACCCCTGTTGTCAGCAACCACTGCCACTCTGTTAAGAATTCAAAGCCACTTTCTTATTCCTAGGTTGCTCGATATAGAGGACATAAAATCAGTAAAACATTACGCCTTTGTGCAGGACTAGCAAAATGAGTGTTTGACCAAGCAAAAAACTTGTCAGTCACATTCTAGACTCTTCACAGCTAATGACATCACCACTTAACTCACAAACACCCAATAACACTGTGACTCAACTGACCAATCAGGGCAATAACCAGAAACTAACTGAGAATAATCAACTGACTCTAACGATGACTTCCGCATGGGTTGTCAAAGCTTCTCAATTACTTACTTTTCAGACTTGTCTAGGTGATCAAACTTATGAAATACTAACTCAATGACGAGTTAAAGATACTCTTCACAGCCAAAGCTAACCTGTGCTGTTCCATTCAAAAAGAGCAGGACTGCTAGCACCAGTATACTGTTCCAACAACCAAAGGAAACCTAAAGCCATTAAAAAAAAAATGAAAAATAGCTGTAAATTACAGTTACTGCAAGTTAGTGAAGTGCTTAATGCAAAAGGGAGTATATCACAATCTTGGGACAAACGATGAAAAAAAAACACTCAAAATGACAACAACTCTTACCATTGATAAAGCAGAACCCAAAAGACAACCAGCGAGTGCCCTACGCGGCCCATACTTGTCACCGAGGGATGCTAACACAATCTACAAGGCAGGTAAACAAATCACAATGAGGATTTGAATGCTTTCAAATATCCCACCTTCATCTGGGGTATCCATTTAAAGACTCTAATATCAGATATTACAAAATAAGCTTGTGGTCTGTCTGGTTTGATCATCTGGGCAAGAGCAAGGACTTTTGTAGGTGACATTGACTGACCAGGGGTGTAGTCAGGTTTTCCCACCAAGGAGGTCCCCTATGAAGAGTCACTAATAAACTTGTGTTATATGTGGCTGTGCAAAAAGCACTGTACCAATTTGAAAGCCTATTATTTTGCACGGCACTTACAAACCCAAAAAACATGACTGATTTTTCACGTGATAGGTGATTCCCAAGGGGGATCTTGAGCATCCCTGGACCCCTCCTGGCTACAGCCCTGCTGACATTTCAATAAACTAAACAGAGGTAATCTCCAGAGTATGAAGATGATTAAGCCCATTATTATTCTGAAAATGAATTCCACTCAGTTAGCCAAAATGTCAGTCAACAGTGTTTCAATAATTATTCGGTGGACAATGACTACTGGTATATCTGTAGTCACAGCTCAAAACATGCTTTATTCTCTAGCTCAACGTTCAAGTGATACATGATACTAAAACTATGCTTGCGCTTATTGAACTTCAATTGAAATATTGTCACAAACAGCACCAACAACAGCATTTAAGCAAACATTTAAGCTGCCCACTTTTCTGAAATTGCAAAAGTAAAGCCTTGCCATGATATAATTATGTCTGTTAATTTAGCACAATTACCTGCATGAAGGCATATGGTAGTAAAAGTGCAGTGTCCAGAAAGCCCAACTCTGTTCTTGTGAGACTGTATACATTAGCCAGATCTGCCTTGACCTAAAACAGTTCCAAGATCAATTTTCTGGTTAATATGTTAATATTTCCAAGAAATAAATTAGTTTGAAACAGTTTTCAAGAGTGTATACCTAGAAGTACAGCCTTGTCGTTTGTTGCATTTCAGAGTTCAAAACTACGCATTGAACTTACCTTACTTAACCATCCCAAATTTTAACGACTGATACTTGACTGTCAGAGCTGGGTAGGACTAGTGACTTAATGCATTTACTACATATTGAACAGACTTTCCAGAAAAGTTAGTTTGATTGACACCAGCTGGTATTACCATAATAGCAAAATTGCAATGAGGTCAGTCATTTTACAGATCTCCAAATTTCTCAACCCCCCAGGGGAGGGGACTCCCATATGAACGTGACAGGGATGCTCGTCGGAAAATTAGAATTACATGTCTACAGGAGACCAATCTGGGCGGAAATTCTATCTTGTAAATCCGTCAAACCCTGCAAAAACCGAAAAAACTCACGGGCGTACAAGAGGTGTACAGGAGATAAATCCAGTTCAAATTCCCCACCCTTCCAACGCAACGTTCAAATTGCCCCCTCCCCGAGTACAATGCACAGTCAAATGCCCGGGGTATGCCGGGGGAGGGGGGAGGATGTTGAAGTTTTGAATTGATCGACGCATAATCTTTCAAACAACTTGATGTTCCTTGCAGGGCACATGTAGGTCTTCTGACAGGAAAGTTTAAAACATTCTATGGAAGCGTTTTCGAAAAATATAGCATTGTGCATAATTTACAGCTACCGAGCTCAAAGTTAACATCTTTCCCTTTCATCAATGGACAACAGCTAATTTATATCTCTGGTGACAACCGAATACATGCTTGTCACTTCAGTAAGTTGCTACAGAGACAGAAAGACGTCTTCCACCAGCTAAATATTTACAAAGGATTTGACTACGTGGAACCTTTCTACTCTTTCATTTGCAATGAGTCATGTGCACGCACTGTGCGACTATAATTTTGATGAGTCCAGGGTCTGTATTCAGTAGACCCTGGACTCATCAACATTATAGGTGGTAGAAAATTTTCAGGAGAGAATTCAGATTAAGGCTTTTGAGAATACCTACTCTTTCGAGGTTCTATTAACTTGATTTTTCACTTATTCTCGTGGAATACGTTGTACTTTTGATTGAAAATCTAAATTTCCCTGCCGATAAGAATTAATTATCTAAGCGAAGATCTTTGAGAGATGTAAACATACGACTTGCTTTCACTCACCACTCCAAGAGGCTTTCGCAGTAAATACGTGGATGCATAACTGAGCCATGCCAGAGAAAGGCAGAGTATCTGTCTGCCTCTGTAGCCATCCATTGTAATCATAATAGGAGCCAAAGAATTAGGATGAAATACCGTACATTTAATACGGAAAATTACAAGATTGCTCAAACGTCTTCATGTACCGCCGACCACCAGAACGCCATGCATGTGACTGTTGTGAGCGTTGAGTGGACTGGGGCTAACATTTCAGCAACCTCGTACCCAGGGTCCTCTCTCTTCCTCCCTCGAGAAGGTGGTGACATTTCAGTTGCACGATGACGTAGTGCAAGGTTTCGTCATCTTTTCGTTTTTTCGCGCAAAAAAAAGGCTCAGCCCGGGGGATACTCTGGAAAGTTTTGGGTGAGGGTGTCCATGTCGCTAGGGCCTCCGACACCCTTACCCTATAACAGACCAAGTTTAGCTGCATGCATTTTGTAGCCCTTTTCTAGACTAGATACCAAAAATCCCTACCCTATCCCAGAATTGCGGAGTGTCAGTCCCTAATTTTTCGACGAATGATACTCTATGGCCTATTCTAGACCAATATTCTCTAATTTCTATAACCCCAGACCTAAAACTAGTTGTCACAGGGGAACATACCAATATTACTTATATATGGCAGTACCACTTCCCCGGAAGCCAAGTTGTTTCGTGGGTTCCTGTAAATTTCATCTCATTTATCCAATGTAGTACCTTTTACGTGATGTTTTTTTTCCCACTTTTCACATGTAACTTTTTCTCACATAAAAGAGTGTTCAAATTAATTTGTAGGGATATCAGAATTCATGTAATCAGGAGGCTGATATAATTTTAACAATTGTAAGACTGATCGTTACGAGCTGATTACAATTAAGTCACTTAAGAAAGATGAGTGTAGAGTATTAAAACTTGAGAAAAAGGTGTTTTCCCTAAGGTGGACGGTTTGGCGGCGCAATACGAAACAAATGGCAATTACGAGGGATGAATGGACGATAAGAAAGGCTACAGTGATCCACCGACAAACGTGACCCCTAACACAATAAGAACTGAAGAGATTTTAATGCAACTAATCCTGTCACAATGAATGAGTTTTTAGCTACGTGCAGCCACTCTCCCAAAAGGGAGGGGATGATTGTGACTGTTGTTACTGTGGCTACTCATGCAGTTTTATTCCCCCAAATCATGAAAGTTTAAGTTTCAAAATAATGAAAAAGCACTTAAGGTGGCTCGGAAGGGTTTTTAAATGTCATAAACCTTTTTAAACGAGGAATGATTACCAAGAAGTATTTCTGAGCATGTGGGCAATCTATGAATATTTTGACAGCTCTTTTGTCGGGCAATACTTTAAGGCTGGTTGTGACGTCATTGTCATTACCATGACAACCCTAAAGGTCCACAAAAAGGACCCCCAAATTTAAGTTTTCGTCGATTATCTGAAAAACTAAGTCGGTGACCTACCATTTTTATTGCATCTTTAGAAAGCTCCCTAAGTTCTTTAACTTTTTTGACGGTATGGCAAAAAGTTGTTCAGTAGAACTTGAGTTATATCGAAAAAGCTATTTTATGAATTTCAAAAAATTCCACTGAATAACTTTCTTCCAAAAGCTTCTATTTGAATTGGCTCAATTAATGCTACATGCGCGCAAAAGATCAGGATGGGTCACCGAGCAAAATTTCGACATAAAAGCAAATGTTTCGTGCAAGTTTTATTTCCGGTTTTCGCGATTTTACCCGTATTTTGCGCGCGCGCGCGACCGTCTCGATAGGAATTTGGATTCACTCAGCTGACGCGTACATTCTTGCTATGTCGTGTGTATGCTACGTGCGCGCGCGCGGCTAAAAACCCTTTCGAGCCTCCTGAAGGACGTTCACACGAAAAACTTCTACGACACAGATTTTTTTAATACTTTGGCTACAGTCAGATAATGAGTAACCTATGTCAGAAATGTAAAAAATTTAGGGGGTACCGACTTCGTTTACGAAATAAAGCGTGTGGAAAACTACCCCAATTTTGACACATCAGTCCTCGACATGGCCTCGGTGCTTGTTAGTTAAGAAATATCAAAAAGGATTCGCTGTAGACCTACTTTCCTAGTCAAATTTTATTTAAGTGGGTCTGTCAAGTAAATAATTTGAACTGGTAATAGAGCGGTTTTCAAATGAGTGTCGTAAAACCAAAACCAAAGTAATTTCTCTAACCAATCACAACAGGAACAAAACACAAAATGAAACAATCAGAAATCGAAGCAAATACAAGTAATTAGCGTCAAGCGCGGCAAAACGCGTGCGAGCAAGTCACGATTGGTTTTGGTTTGACTTCTGATTGGTTGAGAAAGTGGCGCGAGTTTTTTAAACCAATAAGAGAGCGAAGTAAAGCAAAACCAAAGCAATCACAACATTACTTTCGATACACATTTGAAAACTGCTCTAATAATAATAATAATAATAATAATAATAATAATAATAATAATAATAATAATAATAATAATAATAATAACAAACACACAAAAAAAAATTGTTTGCAGGAAGATGCAGCCGGAAA
>Ga0126336_10001009_pt1 | contig 13624 bp, 11 predicted proteins | sample SidCmetagenome_FD_92530 | JGI IMG/M metagenome (GOLD analysis project Ga0126336, IMG submission 92530) | Coral microbial communities from El Islote,Puerto Morelos, Mexico - Siderastrea C C metagenome | ecosystem: Host-associated > Invertebrates > Cnidaria > Coral | place: El Islote,Puerto...
ATATGTATACCCCCCCCCCCCACCCTCCTTAAAACAAGATTGATTGTGGCAAAAGATACAAATTTATGTCGGGCGCTACATAAAAGAAGTTGTTCAGCCTCACAACATTGCAGAAATTTAGCGTGACCTTGCAGAGAAGAATCGTCAAAGATTACGTGACCTACATTGTGGCGTTACTTTGTGGCGTGACAGAAACGCCTAGATCTTTCATAAAGGGCACACTTACCTGGCCATACAGCGCATGTACAAGTGGGGCTTACTCCAATAAGCGTTAAAATCGCTTGTAAGGAGAAAAGTTAAGAGAACAAACGGAGAGAGGGAAAAAGCCTGTTTTCTTATTTCTTATTATAATGCTGACTTTGGACATTGCTGCTGAGAAGTATTATCGACTGTTAGAGTAAGTTTTCCAGGGATATGATCTTAGTACAGCAGAGATCATGCATATTACAAAAAAGCTGTTTTAAAGATGTTATAACATCGCCTACAAAAGTTTCCAGTAGCTACACATAAAAGGAAGAAAACACAAGGTATGAAATAAGATTTACAGATGTAAGGTGTTGGTCCCATTAACGAACATTTATAAGAGGAATACCCGCGAGGGTCTCCTCTCAAATATTCCTCCTACATGCGTTCCTAAAAGCTCGCGCAGAAAATTTCAATCTTGTATCAAATAAGCATGCTGTGTAGATGGCCACTAGAGAAATTGGAATAAAGTTGTTAAAAGGCTACCTTGTAGATTTAATTTCTGGAATGCCGAGACTGGGTGACTGGGAAACTGCTCGAAGAATCGTATGCAAGGAAGAACAAGCTGAGGGGTGCGTTGAGGAACCGCCTGTGAACTTTTTAAACAGATACTGATATCATCCACCTTAGACCGCTACAGTGGCCTCGTGACATGAACCCTGTTTGACATGAACACAGTTTGTGCAAAGAATGCCTCTAGTTACAGTTAAAAGATAAACAAAACTGACATGTATCATTTGGTCGTCTTTTTTTTACTATCTGTGTTTTGAAGAGGTTTGTCATTTAGTTATCGAAGCACGACAGAAATCGCAGGTTCTCAGCCTTAAATCTTACACGAACGATTTCGTAATATGCTCATCGATATTTAATGTCTGATATGTGATCAATTTTTTTTTAGCAGCCAGCTTCCAAAGGCTGTCATACACAATTTCACAGTTACCTTAGCTTTCTAGGCCATAAACTTCCCTATAATTTTATCAATTTCAAATGTAGTCACCGCAACTCCGACAGTAATGATCATGAAAACGGCAGCAAATTGGATTTTCTGTTCATCGCCTTTATTATTCTTCGAAACGGTTTAAAATTCAAGCTTTTTTCACAGAAGGATTGCAAAAATATTTTTTTCAGTGACGATTAATGAGTTACTGGTATAAGTTATCACAGGTGTTCTTCGCCCTCCTCTCCCCCGCCCCTCCCCTACCCAGCCCATTCTATTTTTTTCTCTTTATTCTTCTCCACAATTCATTCTCCTTACTTTACTCTGCTCCTCACCATCTTAACGCAGGGAACAGGTTATACCGGGCAGAAAAGACAAGGTCCGTCAATTCAGCAGATTGGGAACGAAGAAACCTGTGTGAATTACAAAGTTTTCCTTATTTGTAGGAAACGTTGAAAATTCTTTCCAATATAACATTCACAAGCTAGGAGATTTGTTTATTTTTGAAGAAATCCTTCAAATTTAATAGTGACAGAGGTGGAAAGATTCTTTGCTGCGCTCCTTGAAATATTTAGAAGAGAAACAAGCAAAATAAAAAGAAAACAAGGTTCCGACGTCTCATGACATCATTGTCAAGTTTGATTCAGGTATAAAAAATTGTGGATATTTGAATATGAATTATTTGCTTTTAGTATAATTTTAATGTTATATTCACTGCGCTACCCGGTGACTATAACATTTTAAAGGCGCGGCTGCTAAGCTAAGTTACGTTTTTCGTGTGTTGTTTGTCAAGTTTTAGCTCGTTTTTTATTACTTTTTGATGTCCACATCTCAAAATTATACTTAAACAATTATTCGCCTCAGGCTCAGTAAATATTGGCAAATTCGGCTTGGTAAATATTCGCCAATATTTACTATTTACTTCGCCATCGGCGAATAATTGTTAAATATGAGTGATATAAGAGTTTAATAGGAGTTTTGGGCATTTCAACTTGACAATGATGTCATGAGGACGTCGAATAGTTTGTTTGCTTCTTATATGGCTTGTTTCCGTTCTAAACTGTTATTCGAGATCGTTATTACTCATTGAAATATTTAGCACATAACAGGTGAACAGCTTGCATATATCTGCGTTGCTCTTCAACACCAGGTCGACGGTCAATAGTACTGCAAAATTGCATCTGGCTTTTAAAATCGCAGGCTTTTACTTCTCCTCAATGTATTTGCTGTCGCTGGTTTGTATTCGGCTTTGGAGAACTTGGCTGCAGGTTTTACAGATGCATATCAAGGTGATAAACAAACATACCTTTTTCTTTTGCCTAACTTAATGACATGGGCTTAATTGGGTTTAAGAATCACTCTAGTTTTTCTGGGCCTTTACAAGCGTGTCAATCGCAGTTCATTCGGCTTTAAAATCGTGGCACGTCATTAATACAAATTCTGTTTGATCTTTCTTTTCCAATAAGTAAATAAATAGGTAAATCCGAAAGGACAAAAGCTTGGTGAAATTGTTAAAATAAATTGCCTTGTTCGGTTGTAGAGACCGTGCCTTTCTTAACTGCAACTGTTAGATTAACAGGGACAAATTGATGCTCACCTCTTTCCAGCTTAACTCTAAAATAAGATTGTTCCAGCGGGCTCCCAGAGTCGAACAGTTTAACATCGACGGTAGCCAGTTTCTCGCCTTCGTCAGTTTTAAAGGTGATTACGACGATTACAACATGCACAGATTCTTTTATAAATTATCCCTGACAAGATGAAGCTCAACTGGAAAATTCTACCAGACCAGAGAAACTAACGGCGGACGCGATATCGAGTACTTTAAAATCGGTGATCAACATTACCTTGTTGTTGCTAACCGACAAAGTGGAGCTACGTCCCAACTGAACTCGGTTATTTACCAGTGGAATGGATACCAGTTTGTCTTTTTCCAGAACATTCCAACAACTGCCAGAGGAACCAGCTTTAACTTCCTTTAAATATTGTTGGATCTGTTTCTTGCCGTTACAAATACTGACCTTGACAACTTGGTCATTTACAAATGGAAGAGCAACCAGTTTGAAAAGTTTCAGGAGATAGCGACAAAAAAACAGTATGGCATTCACCTCGTTTGCAATAAATAATAAAACTTTTATTGTTGTTGCAAGCCATCACAACTCCCAGGGATATTCCTTCCAATCTCTCGTTTTCAAGTGGTCAGGGGAGACCTTTATCAAACTGCAGTCCCTTCAGACGTATGGAGCATGGGATATGAAGTCCTTCAAGATAAACTGCGAAATCAAAGTAATTATTTCAACATCGAGCTGTTTTTTTACAAGTGGAATGGTGATCTCGCACTTGGCATTCATTTGTGATGTACGGTCTAACCTTTCTGGGTGTCGCCAATTACGTTATACAGAGATGTCATTAAAGGTTACAACGCACACTCTGTTGTGTAGCACGCCTCTAAAGGGCAGATCATTTTTTATATAGATATATATATATATTTCATTTACTTACCACACAAAAAAAATTACAACAAGGTACATTACAAATACATGTCTAGAAAAAAAAAAGAACAAGCTAAATACAGGATTACTACAAAGACAGGCATGGAAATTAAAGGAGTACATAACAGATCACTCAGTATAAAAATAGTGATTTATCTTTTCTTGTGAGAAAGTCTCAATTCTGTATTTGTAACTAATTTCATTTATAAAGTCACATATTGATAATGATTCATTCTGGAGTTTTCTTCTGTAAATGTAATAGCGCAGAAACAGCAGACTGTAATTTGGATTTTATCTTTATTACATTGGTTTTATTTGGGAAACCAAATAGCTTTCTCCAGCATTAAGATTGAACCTGGAATTGTGAGTGGAATTAAACCACTGCAACACTTCCTGAGTGAAAGACGTTGTAAATTGACAATTATTAAAACTGTGATCAATAGAGTCCGCTTCGCCGCAGTGAATACAATCACTGTCTTTGTGGTCACAATAATTCTGTGAATAAATTTGAAATGGAACTTGCGTAATTTATTTTCTTGGCAAGTCCTACGAATTGAGCGAAAGATTTCCTTCCAGGTAATTTTATCAGAACTAATAGATCTCTCCCATCGTTTAGGACCGGAGTGGGGATTTGTGTGGGTTTTGTGCAGAAGTAGCCGATAGAAGTCTTTTGATTTTGTTCTCAGTATAGTCATCCAGAGGAAAGCATGTTAAATCCTAATCTCTGGGGACGTTTCCAGAAAATATCATTTCTCTAGTCTCACAAGAAGATGATGCGGAATAGTACTGATAACCTGATAGAAATGGAGCAAGTTGGTATTTTTCAAGTGGTATTTAGATTTAAAATCAAAGAATGAAAGAATGTTTCCCTCGTTGTCTAAAAGGTTCGTAATCATTCTAATTCCTTTACTAAACCTTTCTTGGAAAAAGAAAGCTTTCGCTCCATCTAATATCTCTTTCTTATTCTAGAGAATCATATCTTGATGACCTTTATTGCCGTATTGATTTTTTAGATTCATCAATGAACTGTAAAATGCCTTTATAAAACGTTGCAGGTATTCGCAGTCTTCCATTCGATAGTTGCAAGTTAGTAGGAAACCAAGACCGTCATATTTTTTAAAGAGAATGTCGGGGATTGTCTTCCACTTGAATTGACCACTTTTCAAGAGTCTAGGAATCCATGTTAATCGCGGTGCTTTGATCACAAGTTCAAAATCAACCATGCGCAATCCACCTTTTTCATAGTCCTGATATAACCCCGACCTTTTAATCTTGTCTCTTTTGTTGTTCCATAAAGATTTAAAAAGTCGACCTTGGACATTTCGTACGACTTCTCTTGGTTCATCCGTGTTAGAAGTTGAGTACACCAGCGGCGACAAACCTAGTCCTTTAATAATCAATACCTTACCGAACGTTGTCAAGTCCCTCGCCCTCCTCGTGTCTAAGTTTGTTTGGAGTTTTTGGATTTTATGGTCAAAGTCATGGTTATTGTTGCCTTGGCAATCGTGAGAAAAGAAAACTCCTAGTATTCTCATAGGATTCTTCACCCATGTTAGATTTAATGGTTGGTCTTTCTGGTTAGCTAAATTGCCTAGCCACATAGCCTTAGTCTTCTGGATGTTTAGTTTGAGCCCTGAAACTGCGTCGAAGGACCCAAATAAATGCAAAGCATTTTCCAAAGATGGTAAATCCGCACAAAATAAATTGGTGTCATCAGCAAACTGGCTCAATTTTATTTCATTTTAAAACAAAGAGACACCTTTGACTTCACTGCTTTGACGGATTTTCCTTGACATAAGTTCTGTTCCAATAATGAAAAGGTAAGGTGAAAGTGGGCAACCTTGCCTTGTTCCGGTGGAAAGTCTCATCCATTCAGTTACAAAGCCATGGTTAACCACGGCACTTTCAATATCGCTCTATAAAATGCAGTCACCCATCTCCTTAGTCCTACTCCAAAGTTAAACGGCTTTAAAGCATGTTGTATACAAGACCATTCGAGAGTGTCAAAGGCTACACGAAAATCCAGTGACGCGAGGATACCAGGGATCTTGTCTTTACGAGTTTGCTCCATAGTATCACTAATCAGCCAAATATTTTCGCCGATGTATCTATCTTAAACAAAACCAGTTTGATCTGGATGGATAAGCTGAGTAAATAGCGGTTCAATCCTTTTGGCTATGGCCTTTGAAACAATCTTGTAATCTACATTTAACAAGGTTAACGGTCTCCCATTTTGCAGCTGAATTAGCTCCGAATCGTCTTTGGGTATAAGGTTAATAATCTTTTTTGAGAGATTGGCAGTTTACCTTTGCATATCCGGAATTGAGAGACTTTACTAAATCAGCACCAATAAGATCAACGAATGCTGAGTAAAATTCAGCGGTAAATCCATGAGTTGAGGAAAAGCTGAATTGTCACTGAATTGGTGAAGTTGTTCCTCCGAAACGTTAATTTTGGACGAATAAGGTCTCTGTAATATCGTTCTGCTTCCAATAGAATTTCCTTTTCCGTTATCATTACATACCAAGAGATACTAACTCAAGCCGCTTATGACATGACGTCATTTGAGTACGAAGGTCACACTTACCTGGTAGTTGCAAATGTGTTGAACGATGAGGGTAAAGGCAATAGCGCACTCTATACAAGTGGACCTAACATGAACTGAACCTTTCTGAACTTCTCTTGTTTACTGACTTAAAAGTAAAAAAAAAGAAATTTGCCAAAGAAATCTTAACGAACGCAGAAACAACGATAATGATATTACCCTTATAATCGCCAGTGTAATGTTTGCATTACGTCAGCGGTTACCCATTTAGTCATCCGGGCATTTGGATTTTAGGTCGACCTTCGCTACGAACCGCGTGTGCGATTTTAGTCTTCGTGTTTACCGAGATTAAAGCTGTTTTGTTGGATAGTTCTGGTCTGTTTACTGCCGTGGGCATTATATTTGGCGACGAGCATGTCTGACACCGAGGAAGGACCGCCAACGGTTTCAACTTCGCACAATTCTACGGCTACTACGGCAGCAACTCCAACACAAGCACAAGCTGTTCAAGATTCGACGTCCGGACCGAAGGACATCAGAATGCAAGCATTTATCGCTGACTCGTACCCCGATGAAACTGGTCGTCAATGGAAGAAATGGAAAAACGAGCTGCTCACTAGATTCCGATATTTTCGTATCGCAAGCACTCAGGATTGTGTTGACGCTCTTCATATTTACGGAGGAGAACAAATACGGGAATTGATCGAGTCACTTGAAAACGTTCCTACACCGTCATCCGCCGAGAGTCTAAACGAGTACAAGAAAATCATCGCCAAACTCGACAACCATTTCATTCACATGGTTCACCCCGACTGTGCGCGCAACAAATTGGAGAAAATGCGCCAAAACGAAGGCGAATCGGTCGCTCAATATCACGTTCGTTTACGGCTTCAAGTCACAAAGTGTAGTTTCACGGACCCCGATGACGTCATCCAAAGCAAAAGTCTGCAAACCATGCGTGACAAAAAACTCCGCCGGGAAGCAATGGTGAAAAGATACACGCAACAGCAGTTATTGGAACATGCTGCAAATAAAAAAGATATTGACCGCCAAGCCCAGCATATGGAGGAAACACTCCCCTCTGCACCCTCTGCACGAAATCAGGTCAACAAAGTGCATCAGAAGAGACATCAGAAACCCAAGGACAAACCAAAGCCTAAACCTGCACATGATGACAAGAAGAACAATACCTGCCAATTCTGTGGGTTGGACCACAAAGGTCTTCGGTCACAGTGCCTAGCCTCTGGAAAAACATGTGGTTCCTGCTCAAAGAAGGGTTATTTTCGCTCACATGTGTAAAGGTAAAAAGGAACTAAAGGATTCACAGCATAATCAGCAATCGTCAGCCAAGCATGTTCGGCAGGAGGAACAAGAGAAGACATCAGAATCTGATTTTGTTTTTCAGCTCCGAGCAGACAAGTCAAACACACTCAACCATGCTACTGTTCAGGTTCGCATTAATAGGGTGAAAGGAAGATGGAAGCAGACTCTTGCTCCACAGCAAACATTATGAACGAGCACAAATTTGAGAAACTCCAGTCTGCACTCGAGAAGGAGATAACTTTGCAACCCACAGATAACCAGTTGTACGCTTTCGCTCAAAAGGAACTCGTTCCTCTCATTGGTTGTTTCGATGCAGAAATCGAAGGTGTCAACACCAGAAAGAAAACCATGACCCGTTCCCTTGTTGCTAAGGGAATTACCAAGTCTCCACCTCTCCTGAGTCTTGATACTAGCGTGAAGCTAGGACTATTGCGTGTGACTAATGCCACCCAAGAAAAAGCTAAACAGCCTGCGGAAAGCCATACTGGTACCTCGCCCACAGAGCCTGTAGTATCGAAACTGATGTCAGAGTATCATGACGTATTCTCTGACCTGGGAAAGCACAAGCACATCAAGGCAAAGTTGATTGTGGACGAGAGTATCCAGCCTGTTGCACACAAACAGAGACGAATCCATGCACAAGAGGAACTGAAATTAAAGGAACAAGGAGTAATTGAAGCAGTACCCAACAATCAACCTACTACTTGGTGTACAAATCCTGTGATAGCCCCTAAACCTCACAACCCTGAGGCCATTCGTTTTTTTCAGACATGAGAGTACCAAACACTGCCATTCTGCGCCCTGTTACAGAAGCATTAACCGTGAAAGACATTAAGTTCAAACTCGAGGGTGCCACTGTCTTCAGTGTTCTAGATATGAATGAGGGCTACCACCAGCTTGAGCTAGATGACAGCAGCAGGCATATGACCACCTTTTATGGAACTGAGTGCAAGATGAGGCACACAAGGCTGAATTATGGAACAATCTCTGCGCAAGATATTTTTGACAAAGCAATGGACGACACCATCGCAGGGCTAGACGGTGTGCTCCACATCCGAGATGATTTCATAGTCTTTGGTAAGGACAACACCCACCATGACAGAGCCCTTGAAAGCCTCCTTCAACGATTCCGAGAATGCGGTCTCAACCTCGACCCAAAGAAATGCAAGTTTCGTCTGCCTCAGATCGGATTCTTTGATTTTGTGTTCTCAAAAGATGGAATGAAGCCAAGCAAAGTTGAAGCTCTGAAACAAATGGACCCACCCAAGAATGTATCAATAGTGCGCTCTCGCTTGGCTATGGCCCAGTACTCTGCAAGATTTATCCCCAACTTCGCAGAGATGACCACGCCTCTGTTCAAGCTCACCCACCAAGGAGTCAAATGCAGTTGGTCCAGCACAGAGCAAGCAGCATTTGACAAACTCAAGGACACACTATCTAGTGACACTGTCCTCGGATGCCATGAAGCAGGCTTGGAAACAAAGTTCCTTGTAGATGCTCTGGATGCTGGCCCCAATGGTCTCGGATTAATTCTCCTGCAAAGGAAACCAGAAGGGCGGAAAGCAGTTGAGTGCGCTAGCCGAAGCCTGACAGAGGTTGAGAAACGGTATCCTCAAATCGACCGCGAAGCGCTCGCCATCTGCTGGGCCTGCGAACTCTGCTACCTGTACCTGATTGGAAGTTCATTCGTCATTTAAAATGATCACCAGCCCCTGCTGAATTGAACGCTGGCTCTAATACACGCACCCGGAAGCAAGAATGCAGCTGACTACCTCTCAAGACACATGATTCCTCTCACTGAAAGTGACATTAAAACCTGTAAAGCCAGAAAACAGGTCGTGCACAGTATCATCACGGACACAACACCCCAAGCCATCACACTAGCTGAAGTCCAAGATGGAACAAAGAAGGACCGGGAGCTCAGCAAGTTCATCCCTCTCATTCATACTGGCAATCGTAACGCTTGCAAGGCTGATCCAGACCTTGCGAAGTACGCACAGGTGTTCCAAGAGCTCAGCTACCTGGAAGGTGTGGTAACCCGTGGCCATCAGATTGTCAATCCCTAAAAGTTTGCAGGAGCGAGTCATTAGCATATGCCATGAAGGGCACCTGGGAATTGTTAAAACTAAACAGCTTCTACGCTCAAAAGTGTGGTTCTCAGGCATTGACAAGAGCGTGGAAAGGAGAGTCGCTAGTTGCATTCCCTGTCAAGCTAGCATCAACACTTCACAACGGGAACCTCTAAAGATGTCGCCCACCCCAAATGGCCCTTGGCTGGAAGCTTCAGCAGATTTCTGTGGACCTTTTCCCACTGGGGAAATGGTTCTGCTTGTCCTAGACGCCTATTCAAAGTATCCCGAGGTAGAGATCGTTTCTAGCACCGCAGCAGGGAATGCCTTCCCGGCACTGGAAAGAATCTTCGCAACCCACGGGATACCAGGGGTCCTGAAAACCGACAATGGATTCCCTTTTCAAGGCCAGGCTTTCCATGAGTTTGCCATGAGCCCTGCTTGATTTTGATGGACCGGAAACCACTGAACACACTGAAATGTCAGCTACTCAAGAGGAGTTTAATCAAGCTACTCCGAGTGAAATCAGCCCAGTGAAAGACAACTCCCTGCCTAACACAGTGGATCAACCAGTCCCATCATCACCTGCCCGCTTTTCTCGCAGTGGAAGGCAAATTAGAAAACGGAATGGACTAAGGACTTTGCTAGGACAGTTAGTGGAACTTTGACAACCTAGTTTTCTCTTGTAAATCAGAACTGTCAGCTCTGCATAGCAATGAACATTATCGGTTATTTGCTGTTATTTTGTGTCATTTCGTTTTTCGCAGAATTTTTGTTTATTTCATTTTCCTTACTTATCTGGTTTGTATCTGCCCGGGGAGAAATGAAATGTTCACATTAGGTCAGCGGTTACCCATTTAGTCATCCGGGCATCTGGATTTTGGATAAACCTTCGCTACGAACCACGTGTGAGATTTTAGTCTTCGTGTTTACCGAGATTAAAGCTGTTTTGTTGGATAATTCTGGTCTGTTTACTGCCGTGGACATTATACCCAGTGTCATTTTACAAATTCTCCTCGCTTGGCTCCATATTATTTTGTTAAGGACTAGTTGGGAGACCTTGTTTAAATATGAAGACAATTCGCATGTGGTGATCATTTCCTTCATTCTCATGAAACGAATGGGCCATAGTGCATGGATAGGGTAAGGAGAAGGTTAATTCTCATGAAACGAATGGGCCATAGTGCATGGATAGGATAAGGAGAAGGTTAATTCTCATGAAATGAATGGGCCATAGTGCATGGATAGGATAAGGAGAAGGTTAATGCTGGTGGCTACTTGGACTTTAAAGGGTTAAAATACGGAAATCGAATGGTTCAGCAGCAGAGTACATTTCTATCAAATCATTTCACTGCTTCAAAAATAAACCGGCTTAAAGGACTTTAATGGTCATCACATCGTTTGCAGGTGATTTGAAAGATAACTGGCTTCTCTTTGTCTGGCTCTTTGTCGTGCTGCCTGTAACCTGAACGCAGGTACTTTCAAATAAAAATGACTGGGTTGTTTCTTGGAAATTTTCAACGGAATGGAATGGAATGGAACAGAATGGAATTTTGGAATTCTTGGGAATCTGTTTCGAGTATCCTCAGTTTGGATACAAGCAGCTGTGGTTATCACCGATTTCATGGAATTAAAAACATAAATTTTCCTTGAATCATTTATTTAAGGACGGTGCGTCCTAATACAGATGTATTTTTGCAAAGGTTATGACTGTGGGAGAAAAGTAGATCATAGCAAGGGTCATTGGAATCCAAAAAGAAAAATGTGGGTAACCAGGCATTTTTCAGAGAAAATTCATCATCCATAATTTTTTAAAAAAAGCGTTCAAGTACAAAGAATGTATGGCAATTTCTTTCCTAATTTTGGCTCAATTACCTCTGAAAAATGCGTGGTTACCTCCAATTTCTTTTTAGATTCTGATAGTCCTTGATAAGATCTGCTTTTTCCACATAGTCTTAAACCCGCAAAAATATTGGTGTATTAGTGGGCAAATTCCTTAAGAAACCCGAATAGCCCGAGATGCGCAGAACGATGCGCAGTAACAAAAGGAGGCACCGTCCTTAAGTTAAGTAAGCTACAAATTAATTATTTCTGCAACTGATGATCGTTCAGGTTCCAGTTTTCTGTTCACTAATACCTTTATCGTTAAGTGGAATGATCTTCACAGTGTGTAGCAATTTAAGCAGCAGCTTTTCAGCTTAAAAAAATATTTCAAGGCTACAGCCCTCTGATAGTAAAGCCATTTTGGAAGCAGGCCACTGTTGAGCCACTTTTTAACTGGTCAACTGGACAGGACCTACTCAGTTAATTTCTAAAAATGGTTTAATTTCCGTTTTTGTAACTTTAACTTAGCGACGTAAAATGAAAGCGTAAACTTCAGCGAATTTAAAATATGAGCTAAAAGTTGACTGAAACGTTAAAGACAGACAACCCCTGTGGCGATAATTTGTTAATTTCCTTTCAAAATATTCCCTTTTTCGCGGATATCTTAGGGGCGTAAGAAGTTTTGAAATCTTTTACTTCGTGAAGTGAAATCATTGCTTAGCTTCAGCATTTCAGATTATAACATGTTTGACTGAAAATACCGGAGGAACAAATACCTTCAAGAAAAAATACATCCGAAGAAACAAAAGGGGAACTATGACCATAGTTCTCAATTCTTCGACGATAAATAATTGATCATTGTAAAAGATGTTTTGAACATGCAGGTGATCGACAGAAGTACAGTTATCAAGGGATAACTATATTGAACCATATCCAAAGGTGTTTTTTCAAACTCGGAGCTGCTTCAGTGGTCTTTCACTTTTAGGATGGCAATCTTGCATTTGCTGATGTTTGCTCTTTGGGGAATGAGAATTACTAAGATTTCGTTTGCCCATCAAGGTGAGAAAATTACTAAGCACCGTTTTTTACCTTATTTACTGTTTTTTTTCGACCTTGTGTTTGTCATGTTTTTGACAAGGTAGGAGAGCTTTGATACTGATCGACTGTCTAGAATTGTGCTGAGGTTGGTTCACTCATAACTGGGATCGGGTTCAACGTTTAGTACTGAACTGTGAAATGATCTTATAAACAAGTAACTGGATTATTGATAACAAATATTGCATTTTGCGTGTAGATGTTGTTTTCATTAGTTTATGGTAGTTTATCTTGAATTTATTTTTCATCGATGTTGGTACATTTCCCGTTGCAATTTATTAAGACCATGTTACTATAGAGAATCCTATAACTTGAAAACATGCAAACTATTACAGCCATAACCGTCTCCTCTCATGCTATCAGTTCCTTATAAATGGTGCAAAAGAGAAACATTGACAGCATTTCTTTATCACATGCATCAGTTCAGCGGTACACAAAGATCGAAAAATACATAAAACGCAGACTACAAGAAATAAAATCCTGAATTTTTTAAGCACTTTCTCTCGGTGACAGATTTATTAAATACTTTTAATTCTCTAATTGCTGGTTTTCACGTGACGTCATAAAATTCTAAAATCATAAATCACGAGGTCTTCAGATTTTATATCCCCACCAGGTTGAAGATGACTTAAAAATATGTCTTTTCACAAGTTTCCAGCCCGGTAAGCGTATTCCGTTTTAAAAATACAGAATTTTAAATTTCTGTCTTTTCACCCTACGTGACACCAACACAGCGTCCGTGACAAAGCTTTCTCCTACGCAAAAAAGGACTCTCGTTGTGATTTTCAGCAGTTTGGACAGTTAAAGCACTAGGAGGGAAAGTAATGTGATTGCATAGTAGTTCACGAGACAAAAGTAATCGCTTAAATAGTAGAATTGAATTCCAGATGTTTTTATTGATTTCCGTCCGCCATGTTTGTGCCCCTCCGAGGGACACCAACATGGCGTTTCCATACTCAGCTCTACAAATTTCAGTCGAACGTTTCGGCAAATAACTCAACAACGGAAAACCATACAGATCTGAAACTTCGTGAAGTTGTTTTGTTGTGTATCTTCTATAACATTACAAATTCTTGGCTTCTTTCATTCACAGGTTTCG
>Ga0126336_10001010_pt1 | contig 13619 bp, 3 predicted proteins | sample SidCmetagenome_FD_92530 | JGI IMG/M metagenome (GOLD analysis project Ga0126336, IMG submission 92530) | Coral microbial communities from El Islote,Puerto Morelos, Mexico - Siderastrea C C metagenome | ecosystem: Host-associated > Invertebrates > Cnidaria > Coral | place: El Islote,Puerto...
AGTTGCAGATAAATAGAGCGTACGCTCAGAGCAGAGACAAATATTATATTTTGTCATTCAGACGACATCGAACAGTTATCAACAAACCGATTAAGAATAAAATCACAATATTTGCCTTTTTTTTTCATCCTACGATGACTAAATACCCTTTTGGCTATTTCCGCTGGCCGATTCTTCAAAAGATCTGCATTGCTCACATAATTTAAGTCCTTGTAAACGCTACTTACTCTTTCATTCGCTCTGGCCGCCATTTTAATTATGCGCCCGCGGTGCAAGCCGCTTGCCGTCACGAATTTCTGGCTATGCGTGGGAAAAAGAAAATACCAACACACCAGGGACTTCAGCCAATGAAAAGAGGTTCCCTCTATGAGCTAGGCTGCGTTACAGAATCTTTCAGAAAACTGCCAAGAAAAACAAGACTACTTTGCTTGCTAGGTGCCTTGCTGATGAAAAACATTGTTTCAGTTACTTCACTTGCTCACTAATAAGGCTTTTCCAAGGGTATTCTCCACCAAAATATGTGGCTCAGCAACCCACCAAGAGGTCCACGACTCCAAGAAGAGTAGAATTAACCTTATTAAATCAATACACAAGAATTGCTTCACAATACTTCTAAGCCCATGGCTTCTCTCTTCTTTCCCTGATTGCCTTGGTCCGATTTCAGTCCCCTTTCTGTGCGAGTGCTATGCTGATTATCTTTGAGATGTGAATTTTTGGATTTCTCTTTGCTGATATCAGTATGAGTAATTTCTATAGAATCGATTATAAATTCGATTTCATCTGGGTTTTACTTTGCTGTCCTTCTTTTTTCCATTTTCTGTTAACTGTCACATTTTTTAGTTTTCACGAGTTGAGTGTTCCCTACGACTGTAGGTGGCTAGTCTCGAAATGTCCACGAGGTTGAATCTTTAAGCTCGGAAAGTTATCGTAGAATGCATACCACTTTACAGCTGAGGAAAACTACCCATATTTTGGTCACTTGAAGTGGATTTTTCCCTTGAGTGCAATAATAAATGGTGATATGAGGATTTGTGTGGTGGCTTTTAGATGGAAAACAAAATCAGCTTTCCTTTTATCTAATAGGACGTTAAAGGCCTCGTAGGCAGTCGCAGACAAAAGAATTCAGTGAACAGTGACACGAGATTATCCTTTAAGTTTTTGGGAACTGTTCGGAACTTTTGAAGTTAACCTCTAGACAACAAGAGAACTCTAAAACAAATCAAATGCTATTTAAGAAAAGAAGGGTTATTAAAACGTCAATTATCAGCGTGAGTAACCAACGCATAAAGACTAGAAGCTTTGCATAACTAAAAAGAAACTCTAAAAAAGGCAACACCTTTACAAAAGAATAGATAAGTTTACTTTTTCCACAAATTCTCTGCCTGTTTCCTCCACCAATATTTGCTGGACACTTTTTCGGCTGGGTGTAAAGGTAAGAGACTGATCTCTTTTTTTGGTTTGACTGATTTATGTCGGATAGTAGAAGGTCTTCGCCCCCCTCAGTGACAAACGAAAGAATGTAGGTTGTTGAGATGGCTTCCTCCTGCGCTTCTGAAATTTCTTTTTTCTCTTTTTATGTCTTTTTCCCCATTGTCCCACTCAGGGAGCTGATACATTGTTGGGCTGCATTTCCCGCACATGTTTACTGGGCGCTAATAATCACAAACCACCAATCACAAACTGGAGTATAAATGGCTGAGGGCAAAGACCCAAAGCCAGTTCAATCAATAATTAGGCTGAATTAATCATTACAAAATCTTTGAATATGGACAAAAGCACACCCGCTTAGTAAAGGTGAAGGCACAAAAAACGCCAACAAATGATCTAGGCTACAACACATGGACAAGGGGAGGAGGTGGGATTCAAGAGAAAAATGTCAACCAGCAAAGATGTCCAGAATGAATGACTGCCTGGTAACCTGCAGGCTACGATTCTTAACCCAAAGGAAAGCTGATCAATGCACTGAAAACCAAGCACATTCAAAAACCAGGCCTGCCACGTTTCTTGAATGGTTACATAACCGCCATTATTACATAACAATCTCTGCACGAGACTAAGGAAATGGTGCGTAACTAAGGCAACATAATGGAATAACATAAACCGGAAGAAAAACATAAAAATCTTATTCGCCAGCAAACATTCTCTTTCTTTGTCCTATTCTCCAACTCGCTCTCTGCTCTTTTTCTTCGTCGTCCCCTTCTTTTCTTGGTAGTCTAACTCTTTTACAGCATATTTGCAGTCTTTATGATGAATGGTGAAAGTGCCAAAGCTTAAAAACTCCTTTGGCAACATGACAGAGCTTCATGGTTCTCCACCTGTCAAGGGGCAGGCTGTGTCCTATTTCTTCAAATATGGCTATTCAAAAATCCTTTGGAAGTCATTTTTGTGACATATTTCTCTATACTGCACCAGATTCTGAATTTCCGCGCGATCATTTTCAGCTTTTTAGACATCCTTTGTTTTGTAAAGGGTTGAAGTGTTTCTGCCCATAGATTGTAGCTAATTTTTTTACCTCTATTCACTCCGTTTCTCGCATGAGTTCACATGGAGTTAGAGCTGTATCTTTATCACAGTTATCTAAAGAGCTCATGCTTCGAACTTGTGTGTTGATCTAGGTTTATGACTTCTAAACCAGGTAATGCAGGATGCAACATATATTTTTACCAAACCTTATCCTAGAGCAAGGGGCATGTAAAACCTGCGCAGCCCGAAAGACGAGTTGGACGAAGCGCTTCATGAACTCTTTTATTAACCGCCTTACTTTTAAATACAAATTAGCTGATTTATTTCATTAGAATAATAGTCTTAGTTCATGTAATGTAGCTTGCTTTTTACCATCAAGTTTTGTAACATAGGATATGTGTTTTTATCTTATGAAATAAAGACTTATTTATTATTATTGTTATTATTATTATTATTATTATTATTATTATTATTATTATTATTATTTCTGGAGAAAAATATACCAGCAGAAGTCTGGTAATATCAATTCACATAGTTTAGGAAACCAAAAAGCTTATAAATTAAAGACGTGTCACTTAAAATATAATGCATTTGAGTAATCATACTCCTGCATCAGGAGCCTGGCCAGATTGGGGTAGACCGGGACCGAAGCCTGGCCTGAAAGCCGTGGTGATCCCGACCTCAAGCCAGGCAATGATTAAAAAAGAAACTTCAACGAAAGAATCAAATTTGTTTCCAAGTCACTGAAAAGACGTTCTATCAAACGTTGAAAACTAGTTGCACTGCTACAAAATCTTGAAAATATGAAGAGTGGTTAAACTCAGTTAGCGAGAGGTACACTGGGACTCTATCTAGCCTCTTTATTCTTGCTGTTGTTCACCTCTGAAATAACTGCTTGATACTCCTATTTGCATTGCGTACTTCTACTACAACTCAGGTCTCTAATCTAACATTTGACATCTAACATCTCTTGCAAACCTCACCATATACTACAATTGTATACATTTTTTGGTTTCCCACGAGTAGGAAAAGAACTCGAAGACAAAAATAATTGAAATAGACTGCTCAAGCTGTAGTTTGCGAAGTACATGAAAAGGCTGGCCTGGACCTTGAACAACATTGGAGTTTGAATTCCAGCTATAAAGAAACTTTAAACATGACATAAACCTTGAGCACAAACTCTTAAACAAATAAATACTTCACAAGATTTGTTTTTGCAGTTGATTGCTTATGTTCTGGACATTAGTGCTGGTTATAGTGTGAAAGGGGGATGGATTGTTTTAACGGTTGCAACGTCACTCGCTAGGCAAGTCAGCCATGATTTGCCGTGACAATTCAGGTTGTCTTTGACTTTTCCCATAGTCTTTTACAATGTGGAGTCCATCTATGGGCTCCTTTGGGTGTATGATCATACCAAGACTCTCTGAGAAGGATTAGACTCTTTACTAGGGTAAATTCTTCTGGTAAAGTGTAACAGCAACTAACCTTTGCGCTCATCAACGCAGGAGTGGTATACCCCGAGTCAAACATTCTACTTAACAAATATAGGAAATCTACTTTCCTATAAGAACGGCAATCTTCTAAAACTATATATTTACTAAATAAGGGGTGGACATAACTTTCCTCTATGATAAAGAAACCACAAAAATTGAAAACATCAACTCAAAAAATGAGTCCCAGTATTACTTAAATTAAAAGTTCAAAAGAGGATCTGTCGTAAGAGGAGAGACAAAGCATTCTTCTACAGTGATTCTTCCTGCAGGGGGCACTTTGGCGGGGAGGCCAAGTGAGCATTGAAATAACCACTTAACTTCATAAGGAAACGAAATGACTTTGTGGTGTAAGCGTCTTTTTTCAACGTTGAAACATGAATCCGTAACTTTTTTGAATGATTCTTCTTTACGGAACTGTGATAATTTAAAGGAAAACAACTGCTAAGGAATTGATTGAAATGAATAGAAACAAATATTGTGCTGTCAATCTAAACCGTCCCTATCATGTCTAGCTTAAGCAATCGTTCCTCTACAAAAGACTCAAATTATGTGGTAACAAGCGAACTAAGTAAAGTTGAGGGAGGTAGTCCCTTGCAACAGCCAAGAGGTATCGATACTCTGCTTCAATTGCTTCTTGCAACTCTTACAACTTCTCCAACTCACAACTCACATCTCTTATCTAACATCAAACACACCTCGCAAACCTCACTATATGCTTGAATTGTAGACATGTTTGGTTTCCCAGGCGTGGAAAAGAGGTGCCTTGATAGTCCAGGTTATCTTTGACTTTTCCCGCATTCTTTTACAAGGTGGAGTCCATCTAAGGGCTACTTTAGGGGTTTGATCATACCAAGACTATGTTTGGAGGATTAGCTTCTTTATTGGTATAACTTCTTCCAATACGATGTAACGGCAACGAACCTTTACCCTCTTCAACTAGACACAAAAGTGGTATACCCTAAGTCACAAATTGTACGATTCAAAAATATTAAATGCACTTTACTATAAGAACGGTAATCTGCTAAAACTACATATTTACTAAATAAAGAGTGAAGATTACTTTCCTCTAACAATGAGAAACTACAAATATTGAAGACGTGAACAAAAGAAGAATACGTCCCAGTATTACCAAAATTTCCATTAGAAATGGCAAACAAAGGTTCAAAGGAGTAGCCCAATTTAAAATATACTTAATAAACTCGTAGTCTTCCAAATCTATTGTATAACGCACGTGCAATGACCAGTTGAACATGGGTAGCACGTTGGTAACATCAAAATGAAAGAAATACAGAGTGATAGGACATGAAAATCTCCCATGTTTTCCCAGGAAAACCGCAGATAGCGATCTAAGAACGCAATCAAGGTGGTTATACTGCTCGCCAGCATAAACGCTGCGTTTTGAAATCGTGCGTTTTGAATGGCGTTTTCGACAGCCTTTGCAACCGCGTTGGGGACTAGAGAAATTGCAAAATGTCAGCAAATAATGACCGATGCTGATTAAAAATGATGCTGGTTTCGATGTTGTACGCTGCCAGGCTTGTCTGAGGAGGTGGTAAGGGAAGCAGGTATCGGAATGACTGCAGTTAGTGCTGCTTAATTTTTTAATGGCGATTTCAGTATTGTTTCTTCTGTCTTTCTTTACTTTTCCTTTTTGAAAATGCTCTATGTGAGATTTCACGTGGATATTCCATTTCTTCGTATGCATGGCCATCGTCACTGCTTTTTTCCTTATCTAGTTGGGCTACTTCACTCCTCAATTTTTTCGTGTCATCGCACTGTTTTTTATGTTTGTCAGGCTGTTTCTTTCTTACATTCTCTTCTGGAATGTGTTCTTCCATGACTTGGTAAACGTCCATCTCATCTTGCTTAAAAAGCACCCCTAGGAAGGTTTTCTGTGCGTCACCTGGTCTAAAAAAGCATTTACAGAAACAATGGTTAGTCTTGCCAGAGAGAAAACTTTTGAAAATATGCAATAATTGAGAAAGATGTTTACTCAGTGAGTCACTCAGAAAAAAAAAATCCGAGTTCTCCCAACAGGAGTCGAACCTACGACCCCCTGGTTCCTGGTCCAGATGCTCTACCACTGAGGTACAGGAGTCCTGTGGGCGCTAAAACCATTAAGCTAAGTTCATATGACAAAAACGTCCTGCATACTGCCAGGACTGGAATGTCGATAGGTAGCATAATCGCAATGATGTTAAAGTGATGCTGAATTTTAAGCTTTCAAACCTGTCAATGAGACTAAAAACTGAAGAAATTATTGTTGTTGACTGTGCTAGTTACAGATTAAAAACTGCAACCTCGTTGCAGGCTGGCCGCTGCTCAACAGCCTTGTTTTGTGTGCCGGCCATGTACCGTACAAGTTATGCGTCACCGAATAACTGTTGCTGTAAAGATTCAAAATCTTACAATTAACACTTAGTTACTTGTACATAGAAAACTCCAATACCTACATCCAGGGAAACGAAACTACTTGTCTGGGCAGGGCGATTATTGCACATTTGAACGTTCTAGAGAAAGAACAGAGCTGGCGAAAATCAATGTAAAATGGTGCGTAATTCTACGTTTTAAGTTCATAAACACTAATAATGACGCCCAGTCGCCCGAGATAATCGTAATGTAAAAAAGAAATTAAAGGTCTTGTGTAAACGACAGGTGTACCATAAAGTAATGAAATCATGTTTGATGTTCAAGATGCATTAGCTGTTTATTACTTTCAAGAGAGAATTAAATTTACTAGGTCTAGCATGCTACACAGAAGTTGAGACTATAACAGGTATCTTAAAATTGCAGCACAAACTAGAACAAACTGAATTAATGTATGCTAACCTCTTCTTTTTGTTCCACTTGAATGTAATTGACTGTGGCGAAAGCCACTTGTAAACGCAGGCGCAGAGCTTTCTCACAGGTACTGAGTCGTTCCTCAATTCCTGTTGGCCTTTGAAAGCCGTTGTGGCTAGCGCCCCTTGCAAGGCTATAAAGAGATCAACCTTAAAACAAAGAAATCAAGGAAACTGATACATGCAAAAATTAAAAATGGAGAGAAAGTAGACTCCTTTAACTGTTAATGTAGGCGTTCCTGACAAGGTGAAAAACCTACACTGTAAACTTGAATCTCACTTAAATTTTCACAGAATATTGTTTGACATTTGTCTGTTTCAATCATTATCAGTAATTGTGTTTGACAACGGAGAATGCACGCTTGCATACAAGAAATTGCATTGAAGGTGTATAATAACTTCCCCCATGCCACGCTCTATTGGGCCAAAACGTTCTACAGATTATGAGGACGAAAATGGTGTCAAGAAACTTATAATGAAACTTATAGTGAAACTTATAATGTAACACAACTCACAATGTTTTGCCTACTCAAACTTTACACCTCGGTATCTTAATAACCAACTGGAATACAACAATGTTTAAAGCTGTTTTTCAGCGCCCACATTTGCTACTCATAAATTTACTCAAATACCCCTTTTAATTCAATTGGAGCAAACTTGTTTCTTGTGCTTTTGATAGAAAAAAAAACAAATCTTCTATATTACAAATATGCAAAATTATTTATGTCTCAAGCTTTCTAGATAATGATGTATAGTTTGGCACACTTTCTAACGAACAGGACACCCACAAAAGTATGTCACTGCATAAAGAAACCTGCAAATTGACTCAGGTAAACTTCATAGGAATTTAGAGGCACCTAAATTCATTGACGCATTACAATAAATATGCCCTAAATTATTTCCTCTAGTTTGAAAAAAAGAAACAAAATAAATTATACCTGAAGTAGGATGCCTCGGCAGGTACGGTGGAATTGTGAGGCCGTCTTGGTGAAGTGCGCAGCTCCACACGTGAATCACGATGGTTCATTGATGAACAATTCGGGATTGAGGTGTCACTATGGTTCATTACTACCCTTCGCACACCGCACAAAAAGCGCAAGTTATAACACAACCACAATCATGGAGTGTGACTCGTGCTGGGTGCCTGATGGACAGCATGAACCAGATCTTTATTAAACAAGATTATGAAGAGTGCAAGTATTTACAATAAATTGAGATAACGTAAGCGGAATGACACCGCGGCTGGTGCACAAGGTAAAACGAAGAAAAAACCGAATAATTACAATGATCTTAAACAAATAATAAATATAACGAAACATATTTAATACTTAAGATCAACACTGATACACGTACAGTACTATAGAAAATGAAATTTAAAGACATTGCAAGTGCAGTTACACGAATAAAAAGCATAACGAAAAAAATGAAAGCTAGGAAAAAACTTATAAAAGGAAAATACAATGCTTTGATACGCCGCCCGGTACGAAAACCCGGAATAAAAACTCCATAGGGACAAAAAAGCCCGGGAACGTATTCCTCGATCGAATGCAGCGTATAGAGCTCCGAGGGTTAGAGCTTTAGACTAAATTCGTAATTTTAAGTTTGGTTCCACCCGGCGACTGTCCAAAAGGCGAGATAGCCAAAAACTGCTAATACCTCGATATTTATACAAATGTTTATTAGCATACCGTCAAACGTAGTTACGTAATCTTAAGTGTCAAAATAATTAAGAACAAAAGGTTATCACAAACGTGATGAAAATGCTACGAACCGTAATGAAAACGCTTTCCAACTGCACGCTGTTACGTTGGAAAGCATTTATTCCTTGGTAAAGTGCGCCGCCGCGCAGGTGAATCAGGATTGCTCCTTAGTGATGAATTCAGGATGGACGTGTCACGATGCCGCCTTTGTGACATGCATAGCTGCAATGTGAATCATGTTGCTTCATTGGGGTAGAATTGTGGATAGACGATGCTGCCTTGGTGACATGTGCAGCTGCCTAGGTGAATCACGTTGTTGACTCAACGTGACTCTGACAGTGCAGAAGGAGCCCTTTGTCCATCTTTTTTTTTTTATATGGACACAGGTCTCGAGACGGTGATCTGTCATGAAAATTTCCATGCAAGGGATTTCCTGCTTATTCCCTTGGTTATGGAAAAATCCTTATAGCCCAAAAATGTTAACTGAAAGGTTAACAAGCCTGTGGTTTTGTCATTTTCTAGTGAATGGTGTGCTGTTCAAGGCTTATATTGAGCATTCGCTTAGCTTGAAGAGATGTACCGAGACTCTGTTTGGAGGATAAGCTTCTTTAATGCGGCAACTGTGAGCTTCTACAACTTCTCTACTGTTTCTAATCAACTATTGACCACAATAAAGTTTCTTTTAGGCTGACTGTGCTGTAAACATGTTTGTGACCTCAACTTAAGGAACACCAGATAGTGCCAGAAGAAGATAAATTTGAAAGAATTCAAAAGAAGAAAGCTGAGACCAAGGAACCATATGGCGCAAGAAAATAGATAAGGATTGGCCAATCCACTACGAGAAAACTTAAGTGTTTGCGAAGAAAGGAGGCCTTGGCCAAGCTTATAGGAAATCGCAAACATGTCTACAACATGCCATCAGTTACGTAGACAAACAGGAAAATTTCTAGGAGGGAAGGCGTTGCACTTAGATCAACAATTACACTTCCGAAATTATTTCAAGTCTGGTTAAAACAACTAAATCAATACCCTAAAATTAGCTTCACAACATGCCTCCTTAGATTACACATCGTCCCCGATGCTTAAGAGTAGAAAGAAATATAGAAAAATGTAGAAAAATATTGAAAAGGTATAAAAAATACTAATTGCTGCAATAAAAAACTACTAAATTACTCAAAATTACCTAATACATTACCAATTGCAAATTACCAAGACATACCACAATTATCAAAAATACCAGGATATAAAGTGAGAAACTTTTGATGTTTCACGTGGATTTACTATTTCAAACTTATATAAACAAAAGAAAGCTAATTCCGACTCATGCATCTTACGGATTAGAAGTGTACTCTGTTACGGTGCTTACAGACGTGCTTTTCAACGTGATCTGATCAATCATATTGTCAGCTTTATCTAGGGTTGCACTGAGCTGCCTATCATAGAACTGGTATAGTTCATCCAAGCCATTTATTACAGTGTGGTTGATCACAACGGGAGGAGGAATTAATAGAGACTCGTGGTGCAGGCGCAATGGAGACACATCATTAGAATTTGGATCCTACCGGATGTAGGTTATCGTGTTGGTCGAAAACAGCGGTAACGAAACACTGAGACTTTCTGGACAAGAAGCCAATGTAGTGCCCATTACAGCAAAGGTCACATTGCAGGGGAAGCTGTAAACTGCTAAGGGTGCAATATCCATCTTGCCAACAGTCGTTTACATCGAACCAGATGTTGTAGATAGAAAGCTCCTTCCACCAAGATGAATCGAAGGCTGAATATGGTCGCAGCTAGGTGCAGATAGATGATTTCTTGGAAATGATAGTTTCAGTTCGGGATTTCAGGCTAAAACCCAACCACTGCAATTCTCGATTCTGTTCTTGACAAGGTCCCCTATGAAGTGCAAATCGCGACTATAATTAGAGACGTGTGCCAGCTGTGCTTTAGAATCACTACAATAAGTATTAGCTTTGTAAATCTTTAATAAGTTCCTGGTGGATTTACTACTTCAAATTTATATCAACAAAAGAAAGCTAAAGTGGTATATCCCGACTCATGCATTTTACGGATCAAAAATAAGAAATCTACTTTACTGTAAGTATGGTAATCTACTAAAAGTATGTACTTGCTAAACAAAGATTGAAGGTAACTTTCGTCTGACATCAAAAAACTGCAAAAATTAAGAATATCTCCTAAAGAGAAGTGAGTACGGTTACTCCCTGAATTACCATTTAACATGGTAAGCAACAGTTCGAAAGAGTAGTTGTCGAAGGATGGTAAACAAAGTGTTCTTCTGCAGTAAGTCTGCCCTCAGGTGGCATACCACTTCAGTGGGGAGGCCAAGTAAGCCTTTAAATAGCCACTTATCTTGACCAAAGCACTTAATGACTTGGTTGTATGCGCGTAATTTTTAGTCCTGGTACTTGTACCGTAAACTTTTTCGAACAATACTTCATTGTTGCACTGTGAAAACTTAAAGGAAAAGAAAGGCCAGGGAATTAATTGAAATGAAAAAGAAAAAACAAATATAGACCAGTCAACCTAGACCCTCCCTCTCTTGTCTTAACAAAAAAAAATTCCTCTACCAAACACTAAAATTGAGACGCTAAGAAAACAGTTAAAATCTAACATTTCTTCAAACTCACGCGACGCAAAACGTGCAAGCACGGAACACCAGCTAACTTTACAACAAAAAGAACATCACTGAATCAGTTTTGTGTAAAAAAGAAACTGAGAAAAAAAGGCGGAACAGTCGCACCGAACTGTACGTTAACGAACGGCTCATTAACCATAAAGAAACTACAAATGTTTACAAACTCAATCAAATCATCAAACTCCCATACTAACGACCGAACGTTAGATGAAAACATCCGCAGACATAAATCAAGAGATTGCCACGAAAACTGTTGTGAAACATTAAAAACGATTGGACTTTTTTTTTGAATATTGATAACTAATCTAATAACTGCATCTTTATCGGGCTGCTTGGCAAAATTACTTGACGTAGAATTCATTATGCAAACCATGGCAATAGTTTTAGCAAAGTTCAGTTCAGTTCTTTCCAGAATTCACAGCGTTCTCTTGTTTGTCTTCCACTGAGTGGTTCCCTTTGCGCTTCCAAGCGGTTCCCTGCTCCTGGCTTGACTGATCTTGGTTTCTGGCTTGAATAATCTATGGCAATCCTGCGAGACTGGAAAGGAGTTGAAACAACGCGAGCTGGAAGAGACTGAGGTGCTTGGTAAACACAACGGCGGCCTGCCTGCCTGTGAAAACATCGGCAGGCAATGCAAAACACGATACAACATAGGTAATGTACTCTGTTACGGTACTTTCAGACGTGACCTCTATCTGATCAATCATACTGTCATATTGTCTAAGGTTGCACTGAGCTGCCTATCATAGAACTGGTATAGTTCATCCGAGCCATTTATTGCAGTATGGTTCATCACAACAGGAGGAGGAATTAATAGAGACTCTTGGTGCAGGCGTAATGGAGACACATCACCAGAATTTGGATCCCATCGGACGTAGGTTAACGTGTTGGTCGAAAATAGCGGTAACAAAACACTGAGACTTTCTGGACAAGAAGCCAGTGTAGTGCCCATTCCTGCAAAGGTCCCATTGAAGGGGAAGCTGTAAATTGCTAAAGGTGCAAGATCTATCTTACCAACAGTTTTTTTTGCGCCAAACCAGATGTTGTAGATAGGAAGCTCCTTCCACCAAGAAAAATCAAAGGCTGAATATGGTCACAGTTGGGTGCAGAGAGATGATTTCTTGGAAATGATAGTCTTAGTTCAGGATTCATGCAAAACCCAACCATTGCAAGTTTGTTACAGCTTTTAACACATTTTGCGGACAGAGAAAACCTTCGGTGCTAAAACACCTATCTAACGCCTCAAATGATAACTGGTGCATAATTCTAAGTTGAAGTTGACAAACACTAATAATGATGCCCAGTTGCCCGGGATTATCCTAATATAAAAATAAATAAATGATCTTATGGAAAGGACAGCAGTTCCATAAAATAATGAAATCATGCTTGATGTTCAAGATGCATTAGCTGTTTAATACTTTCAATTAAGAGAGAATCAAATTTATTAGGTCTAACCTGCTAAAAAGAAATTGAGACTATCGTTGAAGAGTGACTCGCTTGATAATGCGTAGAGGTACCGAGACTCTACTAGGAGAAAGCTTCTTTATTATAGCGACTTGACATTCTGAACTTCTCCACTGAATCTAATAATCTAAAAGCTACAATCAAGCTTCTTTTATGCCACAATTGTAGACATGCTTGGGTTGCTGACCGTGGGAACTTTTGCTTCACTTTTTGCACCTTAAAACACACCTACATGTTCGACAGTGACAAGTGGAGATACCCAATAAAAGCTCGATGATAAAACTACAAGGTTCGACCATAAAACCAAACAGGAACCTTCATGTAGGTAAAATCCAAGGTCAGCTTTAATTCTCAAGCATGCCTACTTTAAGATACCACACCTAAATTCAACAAATCCTTTCAGTAGACAGTACTACTCAAAAACTAAGGAAATGTCCTTGTGGACTAGCTTGAATCTTGAATGACCTTAAACTACGAACAAACTGTAAACATACTTTTAAGCATAAACCCTTAATTGAGAATAGCAAAAACGTTCTAATAAAAATGATTCCTTTTAAGCTTCCTAACATACCCCCCTTGTTAAATTCTGCAGCGTCCTCGATGCTCTACAACTCGATGAAGGAACAAAAGTGTAAAATCAGATAAAATAGTGACAAAATAGGTAAAACAAAACAACGAAAGGCCCTTTAAGAGTACATGTAACTGAACAACAACTTTATAGCAATTAAAATCTAACCGAACTCACAAAATTTAAAGTTTTAAACGTTACGTTGATTCCAAGGCTAAGCCAGTACAAGTTAAAAATATAGATATATATGTATATATGCGTGTACTTAAAAAATAGATATAAAAATTCATTGTAGAAAAATGCTTTTCCTTTGTTTTTGTTTTTGTTTTGTTTTGTTTTGTTTTGTTTTGATTTGTCCCTATAACAAAAGGGTTCTTTTAAAAGTCAAGATATACTTAAAAGAAAAGGTTCAGAGGGAATGCCATTACATTCTCTCCG
>Ga0126336_10001011_pt1 | contig 13619 bp, 10 predicted proteins | sample SidCmetagenome_FD_92530 | JGI IMG/M metagenome (GOLD analysis project Ga0126336, IMG submission 92530) | Coral microbial communities from El Islote,Puerto Morelos, Mexico - Siderastrea C C metagenome | ecosystem: Host-associated > Invertebrates > Cnidaria > Coral | place: El Islote,Puerto...
AAACTCTAGAAAAGCGTTTAAGTTCTTGTCAAAACGTCTGGTTGCAGGTTGTGCTATCGTACGGAAATCAATTTTGGTCGATGAGGTGTCCCGGGGGTGGGGAATTGTCTCTTTCTGCGTGCCGGGGGGTGGGGAATAGACCGCCAAGTAAGAAAAAAATTGCAAATCCCCGGGAGTGTGCCCGGGGGGGATGGTAACAGGTAGAATTGAACCCTCCATAACGCACACTCTCTATTGTTTTCGTCTCCAGGGTTTGAAGGACATCTTTCATGGACTGACAATTTTCCTCTCTAAAGATCTAGAAGATTTAGCAAAACTCAAGAGATATATTATTGCGTATCCTTTTGAATGCTAAAGCTTGTAATCAATGTCTGGATCGCGCCCGCCATTTTTTATATCTCGCGTGCAAAATACTCCAGCGAAACGGAGCAAGCGTGTTGTTTTTTCATTCAATCATGGGTAAAACCAAAACAATCATTACGTGGATTATACGTATTTTCCCGCGCTTTGCACTGGTTGCAGGATTTCCCGCGTTTGGCGCCGGTTGCAAGTTTTCCTGCGCTTAGCACCGGTTGCAAGTTTTCCCGCGCTTAGTTTACTTTGCTTTGCAATCTGTTAAACTTCCTTAGCGTAACTGCAGCTACGACGGAGATTTGGTGGAGGAATTTGGGAAGTCATCTGCGACGCACATTGTTAGCAACATCAAGGTAAGAAAGCTAAAAAATTATTTAGGTGCTATTGCATGTCACGACAAAAATAGCTTGAAAATGGTAGAACTACTTAAACTTGCGAAACGAAGGACCCTGAATATAACACCCCTTTCTGGAAAATAAAGTAATTAAGTCTTTGAACGTCTTCGAATGAAGCAGACCAACTTACAATGGCGTGTTAATCACGATGCGCTCTTGCAAAAGTTTTATTTCCTATAACTCCTACAGCACTTCATTGAGGGAAAAAGGAATCCAGTAAAGATAATGTTAACCCGTCGACAAGCTATGACATAAGTTTGTTCCTTTTGTTTATCTTAATCACGTTCATTTCTCTTGTTCCCTTTTAGGATGGCCACACAGTGGAAGGAAAAACCAAACTTGTTTCGCCCGCTTGGATTTGGCGGTGTATCAAGAAAGGCCGCGTTGTGCCCGTGAATAAGTTTTCTTTATAACTCTAGCGCAATTATTCACACTTTTCTTATAAGGCCCCATGCACACGTGTCCCTTTTCAATCGTTTTTATTTCAAAAAGGACCTTTTTAAAATCCGGTGAGGCTTCCCGTCCACACCTATACGAAAGAAAATGATTGAAAACGCTCCGAAAAAAGAGATTTTTTAATGGTAAAACGCTGTCTAAAGTGAAGATTTTTGACAACGGAGATTTATCGGCGTGCGTGTGGAAGGCGAAAACGATCGAAAACTGATGTATATTTTTATACGGTTTGGTCTCCCGTTGACGCGTAAACGATCGGAGGTTTCTGAAAACGGTGACGCTATAACATTGGGCAAATCCCTACAAAGTAACGTTTTCGATCCTTTTCACTTGTGTACTTGTGGACAGCGAAAACAAATTAAAGCGCGTACGCGTGGTCGGAAAAAGTTTTTAAATGGGTCATTAAAAAATCTACGTTTTCAGGCAGAAACGGTTGAAAACAGATAGATACATGTGGACGGGGTCTTTATCAGGGCTTTTCCAGTCCTCCGCTCCGAGAGGATCAGCTGCCAGATGTTATCGTACAGCATCCGCAGAAGACCCGAAGAGTTTCCGAATGTTATCCACCAATCAGAAATTACGCAAAAATTACAAAAGTTGACATGTCATAAGGCTATTTCAAATAACTTATTAACATCTCCAATGAAAATCTTGGGCTCGGCAAATTCCATTTGGAAATCTTCATTTTTCCACTGAGTAAATAAATTTGATTTCATTAGTAAATGACAATTTATTGTTTGGTTGAAGATTTTGCCTCGTCAAACGAAGCATGTATAGTGGTTCAGTACAATTGATTTGCTTACTTTATCCAAAAAAAGAGAGAAAGAAGAACCTTCATTACCCTTCTCAACTGTAACCATCTTAACTCGGCCATCAAGGATATGAACGAATTTTTATCATAAGTTAGATATATTATTGGCCCTTCTGGTTTTGAAGGGATATTTAATTTACGGTAAAGACAACACCAGAAGTGAAACTGGTAAATAATCGCCATGTTATACCGGGAAAAAAAACAAAAACAAATAAAACATGAAATGTTTATGCATGCGCACGGTCTCGTGAAAAATCCTTTGATGTCCCCTTCAAAACTGTTATTTCTTCGTACGTTTTTTGTTCAAAGTACGTTAATCCTTATGCGAAAAAAGGTGTTAACAGCCAACAGAGTTACTTAAATGTAATATATTAGCAGCCGCCACAGACTTGAAAGAAAATGATAACAAATATTTTAGCCTCCATTTGGCTTCAAAAATATTTTCGGATATTTGTCGTTATCTGTCCCTCGCAGCTCAAAGGTTTCCTTTAGCTTTGCTCTCGGAAAACTGTTTAGTTCTTGCAACAGATAATGTCCACAGACAATTATCTCGAATTTGTAAAGAAGTCGCCTTTATAAATAGGGGAAATAAGTACTCATAGCTGTAAGCTCATCTACCACTCGTATACCACTCATATACTATGTCGTACATTGATTAAGCAACTGGATGTAAAGGCTCTGGGTTTGGTAGCACGCAAAGTTAGAATTTGACCACGGATACCCCTAGGTTTACCCTTCCTTGCTTCGCGGGGATTTCAGGAAGGCGCTGAAAACCTTTGCACGACTTGTGCCAGAGGCATAGCTTTATTGCATTCTACCAGCCTATAAGATACAACAGTGAATCAGATTTGAAATAGCACTGTCCTAAGATAACCTGAAAGCCGTAGATTACATAGTCAGGACTGGAAATATATAATTTTTAAAGAACATCTGTCGGACAAAACAATCGTGCGGAACGTTGGACATCACTTAATGCTGAAATTAATTTCCTTTAAAGGGACTTTGTCAGCTAGTTCAGGACAACTCAATAAAGTCAAAAATCTCATTTCCATTAACGAAACCTAAAAATAATGGTCCAGTTTTGTTCAAAGACCCTATTCTAGTGCAGTGAGACTTTTTAAGTGTCTTTGGCCATTGATAGCCAGGATCGAAAAAGATTACAACTTTAAAATTGTTGGACCAGTCTTTTAAAGTTCTGTGGTTGTGTCTTGCAAATATCATTAAAAACTTACTGTGGTTTGCTCGCCTTTTGAAAATTTACTTGATATCTTTCTGTTGGTTTTCTAGGCGAATTTTGCCCTTACACAGTCCTTCATAATTACTGTCAACAGTTTACGAAAGCAAACAAAGTATATCGCACGCCGAATTACATGTTTGGTCGGTCTTCCTCCGACAGGACTATATAAAGATTTCCTAGCACAACACTACTGAATAAGTTTGAATTGACATAATTAAAAAAATAACGTGAATTTTCAAGACGTAAATGTGACCTGCATTACTAAATGTAAAGGCGATAGAGACTAGCTAGTTGTAAGTAATCTATAAAGTTGAGTGAATGCTGCGCATACACTCCCCATTTTGTGTCATGCATTCAGCTCGTCCGCATTCACCAAAGGCTGGTTTGGGATTATCAGCTCTTTGTCTGCCTTCTTCTTAGTCAGTCGTCTGCGGTACACCAGTAGAGCGACAGCGACGAATAACAACACAATCATGGCGCCACCCACAGCGGACAGAACAAATATCAGCTCCTCACCGCTCCTGCCGCGAGACCGAACGACCTCCGTGATGGTACCAGCCTCCGCTGTATTCACATCGCCGCCCAGGTTCGGAAAAACTTTTTTCATCACGTCCAAGTACTCCTCGTTAAGATGCTGGTCAACAAACTCGCTCATCACGTTTTCAAATTCCTGGCATTGACTTTCACGCGCACAACGCAAAATCTCGCGGCATATCGCTGGGGCCTGGTCGATCCAATGCGTTATATTTGCGGTCTCGTTATCGTGATAAGCGTCCATGTCAAACCAGAAGTTTCCAGTTTGACTGGTAACGCGTCGTATTGCACCAATCAAAGAGAGGTATTCGCTCCAGCTAAGCTCATGCGGGCAGAAATCGGTGCTAATTGGTGTGAACGCCTGACCATCAACATTCACAGCCGCATCGCAGTCGGTAGCTAGTGTGAACACGGGACCTTGGCTTGTCTCGCCTCTGGGTCCGTATGGCTGAACAGAACCATTGAGGACCATGTGACCTGGTGTGAATCCGTCATAGGTGGTCCTGTTCTGACCACGTGCTGCAGGGAAGATGGCGACCACTTTGCACCAGGAAGGCTTGCGCTCGGCTCCCACGATTCCGACGATGACGTCACCATCGGAAAGTTGCGACACACGAACGATCCCTTTGGTCTTCTCTTGTACGTACATGTCACCAGATACACAACTGTTTTTTTCGTGTTTAGTATTATGGCAGTTTATACAACAATTGTCGCAGACGCTTTTTGGACTTTTGTTTCTTCCATGACAATTAGAAATCCTCGGGGCGACAGTCAAGATAATCAACAGAGAATTAATTAGCAAGCGAAACATGTTGACAGTCTAAAAGGAGAAAAAACAACCGAATTGTTAATGTGTGTATAATAAATTGACTATTTTCAAAGAAGATCTTACAGATCCTTCCGCAAGTGCCATGAAGACGTGGTGGGCTCTAGCTACACAAAACTTAAGTGCATGTTTCTGACACTATGGAACCGACTTCTTTTTCCTTATTTGCCCTACAACAAAACACATGCTTTAAACTACAACAAACCCTGCAGCTTGAATGTCTTGAAAAGTAACGTTCTGTCAACGCAACGCATTCGAATTAAACAAATTCGAAAAGTTCTTTAAACTGAACAACTACTGGGAACTGGGCAACAAATGATTGTGTCAGCTTCGTTTCAACGGTGAAGCTGACAACGTACATGATCAAAAACAGAACGTTTTTTCTGGAACATTTTTCAGAGCAAGCGTTTTTAAAAGTTAACGACAGCTCTCTGCCATTTTACTTATTCCCATTTTCTGCTTCTCCGTCTTCTTCCTTTTTTGTCGTCTCATCCTGGAGTTGCGACTAAATGCAACGTACTTCGTTAACTCATACCAGCCTTAATTACCACCTGAAATTGTCACCTAAGAGTATCGCTTGTTTCTTTTTTTGGTTTTCGTGGAAGCGTTACCCAAGCAGCACTCGGCCTGGTCAGCATGCCAGGGAAGCAAGAAGGGAGAAAACTTGTCGAATACAAACAGCAGAACAGGAGCCGGCATCTAACAAGTTGTGCTAACTTTTAAATTACTTATGATCCATAAAAACATCTATACTCACCAAACAAATTATATTAAATTCTTCCGTGGAAAAAGCTGGCCTTTGTGATCACTTTATATTCCTATTGAGAACATCAGTTGACAGCAACGCGTGTTTGCGAGCAAGTTTTTATATCCTTTATTAGTCTCCAGTCCCCCTCGTTCCGCCAGCAATGACGGAACACAACATTTGCGTATCATTGCATTGACCTTTTCAGCTCTACGAGTTCACTGACATCTCTTGTTAACCGTTAGTCATTTGAGAGATTATGTTATCAAGTAGCAAATAAAACTATTTTTCTAGTACAGATGTATTGAACTCTTTTATTCTCAAGGCTGGAGTAGTTCTTTTAGTCTGATTTGTGATCGTCCATCCCTGTTTCGCCCTCTCAAAGTTCACCAAGTTTATCATGTACGGAAACTAAAATGGGGAAGTAGATTTCTCTACGTGTTGGAGAAAATAAGGAAGTTACCGCCTAGATGACACCCTCAATCAGGTTAAAGCGTTCCATGAACACTGAACTTACGTTTCTTCATCCTCCAAACCTGCGGCAAGTTTACGGTGGAGGAGGGGGAAGGGAACGTGTCCGGAGTGGAGATGAACCTTGGGGACAAACTGTAACAACAACCATTTTGTTTTTTAAAAAGGGGGGAACGAGGGGGGGGGGGGCAAGTTTTGTATGTATTTTCTCCTTCCTATCGCTCATACCAGTATTTTAGACCCTTTCAATCCCATGGGAAAGACCTTCGGGAAACGCTTTTTCTTTTCTTTTCTTTTTCGTCCCGCCAGCAACGATGGAACACAATTTTACTTATCACGTACCTCTTTTGGATGTAGACGATCACACAGGACTTAAGTGACATTGCATATACCCCTTCAGCTCTATGAGTGATATTTCTTGTTAACCGTCAGTCATTTGAGAGATTACATTATCACGATAGTTGTTTATTCTCAAGGCCCGAGTTGTAGCTCACCCAATGTTGTTCCCGTTTCGCCCTCTCCTGGCAGGCAAGCAACACTCACTAAAACTATGGTTCTCGAAGACTAAAATGAGGAGGTACATTTCCCTTCGTGTTGGAGACAATAAGGGAATTACCACCTAGATGAAACCGTCAATACTAAAGCGCGCAAACCTGAGCCAGCTTCATTTTTACATCCTCGAAGGCTGCGGCGTTTCCTGTGGGGGAGGGGGACGAGAACGTGTCCGGAGTGGACAGGAACCTTGGCTTGTGGACAAAACTTTAACGACAACCATTTTATTTTTCAAAGGGGGGAGGGGGTAAGTATTTTGGAAGTTTTGTATGAATTTTCTCCATCCTATCGCTCATGCCAGTACTTAAGACCCTTTCAATCCCATGGGAAATGACCTTTTTTTTTAATTGGTCAACTGTGAACCTTAAAACGCGAGATACATCAATTGAAAGGTTTTGTCTGGGGTATAACCTTAGTCTCCTAACTAGACACTCTTTTGTCCCGTCACACACTCTTTTCGCGAAAAAAATAATAAAAATAAGAGAACGTCTTGGTAGGAGGCCAGGGTAACCTGTGATGAAGGTGAATTTTTGCGGCGCTCTCACATCCTCCTTCCCGAGTCTCTCGCTAATATTGGGCTCTACGTTTTGTTTTGCGTCTCCGGCGGGAATAGTTTACCAAGCGAAACGAAAATGGTACTGATCGCGGTTTAAAATCACACCAACAAAGACAACGAAATCACAGATAAGCTTTAAAAAGTGACGAAGCGCAAAACGCCTTTTAAACCATCTACTCTTCGCAGATATTTGTATGCCGCGAAGAGTACGTGGTTTCACGTCAAAGGTAAGTACAAGAGGATCCGGAAGTAGTTCTAAATATTGAAGGGCCGGGTGCAACTTCGTTCCCAGGACTTTTTCCTTTCTGTCCTGGGAACAAGGTTGGACGGGTGGTTTCATCGGAGCGGGGTATGGATTTACCTTTCCAACGAGCAGATCTCTCCAAGACGTTTGGGTGTCAGCACCTGTGGGTGTTCAAATTTCGTACAAAATGACCCAATACCGGGCATGTAAAATGACCAGAGGTGATGGATGAAATTCAGGTTATGGAATGGCAGCCTGCACCATATGACAGTCTTGGGACGCAGAGGTGTGGGGAGGGGGCACTTTGGAAATTTTTGGGTGGGGGTGTGGGTCGCTAATACCCTTGTCCCATATCAGGCCTCGTTAAGCTGCAATTTGCAAACTCCTGTTCCTGCCCTATCTTAGACTTGCCAAGCGACAAACCCCAGTTTTCGAAAAATGATACCCTACTCTACCTCTATATCAAACTCTGATGTTTGTAGTGTATCCCAGATAAAACTGCAAGAAAACCATACCTTGCATAGCAGCACATACCAATATGGCTTAAACGTGGGAGTACCCCTGCCCCCACCCCCCGTTGGGGTTTGAGAGTAAGAGGAGTACTATAAAAAACGCATCTACATGCTAAACGTTTTCATGACTTTTACCTGAGCTGTCTTCTGAAACATGTGAAGACAAGAAAACCACGTACATAAGAGATTGCTGACCAATTTATTACAGTTACACCTTAGTTTAACAAGACGTTTCCTTCAGTGAACAGTGGCTTTTCAACTGGCACAGACTGTACTTCATCAATCTGGTTCCGTCTCTAAGTAACCTATGTGAAAAACTTAAACGACACACAAACACCGAAAACAAGTCAGATTTCCAAAAAACTGTAGAGAAACCTATTGCAAACACCACCATACAGCCATGCTAAACTTAGTTCAAGTCTTTAAGACAAAAAGTTCTCATTTGAGTCTAGTACAGTCCACTCCCTAATAAAGATTAACATCTCTCTGAGACAGACCCTCTCTAAAATAGACATCTCTCTAAGACAGATGGAACTCTTTTTATAGACAGGCAACTCTCTAAGACAGATTATTCTCTGAGCCAGACACCTCGACAGGAAAAACACCTTCCAAGACGGCCAACTCCTTAAGACAGACACTTCTCTCAGTTTAACAACTAAGGGGAAATGGAATAGATAAGAGATAATGATAATAGATAATAAGAGATACATAACCATTCGCGTCTTCCTTTCTCAAGTAGAGACAAGGACTTGGTCTCTGTCGCTTTATTGCATCAACCTTTTTCATAGCTTGAGAAAACAGCTGACATTTTGCAAGGTCGCCACTTGAGCCCTCGCAAAACAGCATCTAAGTAATGAGCGCAGAAATTCCATAATGATGATGTACACTACCCAGATCTTCGTAGTGCTTCTGATTGGTTGAGAGAAAATTCCCTTATGGCACAACCAATCAGAAGCACTACCAAGATCTGAGTAGTGCACATCATCAGTATGGAATTTCTGCGCTCGTTACTCAGACGTCGTTTTGCGAAGGCTCAAGTGCGACCTCGCGAAACGTCAGCTGTTTTCTCAGGCTATCTTTTTCAAAGGGGACACCTCAAATCTCTAAGTTGGACTACGTCCACATTCTTTCAGTTTTAGAAGGAATTTACTGTAGTGCTGCAAGAATAAACTGAACTGAGAATAACAGGGCAGCAAAATGACATGATGATGAAAGGCTCTTGCTGGTAGAGTTTACTCCTTGGAAGCCATGTACTTGATGAGGTCCACAACACGATGGCTGTAACCGTATTCATTATCGTACCTAGGAAACAAAACAAGGAATTCTCAACCAATTCTCCTAAAAGCATCAGCCCATGGCTAATTGGGTCTAAATTTGGAAAGAAAATGCCCTACACTGTTGTATACGTTGAAGGTTTTAAGAATTCTTGCACGTTACCCACAATTTCCATTTTGAATTCCAGTAGCCCTTGCTAAGAACTGCTTCTCCTGCATAGTGATATATATGTACTGTGCAAAAATACCTTTATTAGGAGGCACCATTCTCGCAAACAAAACATGCTTTTCAGCAAATAAAGCTGGTGAAATGTCCATAAATACTGGATACCAGCTCTTATAACCCAGCTGTCTGATATGAAGCATAAATGCACTGTTCTCAACAACCTTCTGTAATTTGATATCATGTTTATGAACTCCCACTCAAACCAACTCAAAATATTTTATTACTTCCCTTGAGAAATCATTATCAACTACAAGGTGCTGTAAATTACAAATGCTGAAGAGAATTGAATGGAGGGTCAGACAGTATGAATACAAACACTTCCATGACACGTGACATGTCCTTCAAGGTTTGACGATATCTTCACGCCCTCCATACACAAAGCCACAAAGTAGAATTTGCAAAATTTTTAAAACTTTCATTAGAAAATATCCAAAAGAGCTTATGACAAAGACACTGATTCAGGCCCCACATGTCTGCACATAAAATGAAAATTACTGCTCAGTAGTTTCATTTGAATAGTTTCACTTGAAAGGTTAGAAACACCTTGTCCAGCATAATACACAGCATATTTACAAAAAAATACCGCTTAATAACTTTCATTTGAATGATCTCATGTTAAGATTTCATCTACAATCTCAAAAATAAGAACTCCCTTATGCAGCGTAATTACAGCTGCAGCATTAAATCAAATTAGTCCTGCTCAACAGACATTTGTTTGAATGATAACAATTTGGGATTTCATCACATATTTGAAAGTTTCAGCCACAGTAAACAGATGAAAGTACTGCTTCATGCTCTTCATCTGCATAGTCACTCTTTGCTAACTCACAGGAAATAAATAAACATATCTGTCATCTTGAGATTTAAGCCCCACGTGACAACATTCAAGTGTGCATGTCACACCATTTAAGGATTGTTTCCAGGAGCAAAAAGATCGATAAAAAGAAGAAAAAAGCAAAGTTATTTATAAGTCTTACCAGGCAACAACCTTGACAAAAGTTGGACTTAGCTGGATTCCAGCCAAAGCATCAAAGACTCCAGAGTGAGTGTCACTAATGAAGTCAGTGGATACAACTTGCTCGTCTGTGTATCCCAGGTATCTACTAAGACTTGGATCCTCCGATGCTGCCTTCATAGCTGCTTTGATTTCATCATATGTTGTCTGCAACAAAAAAGAGTATTCAATGTTCAGCATTTTACTGCATGGGAAATAGTGCAGCATATCTTCAAAGATTAAATTATCTGCATATAACATGCAGAAAGATTCTTTGAAAAAAAAAGGAGCAAATATAAAAACAGAATTTTACAATAATCACACAACGTGAATAGATAGCTATATGAATCACTTGCCATTTTTTATACATTCTTTTTTGTTTGACTTTTTTCTCTTTCTTTCATCGGTTATGGTGATTTATTCAAGAGTATGACAAAGAAAAATTTGACACAAATCCATACAAATTTGAACGAAACAGAAGGGTGTTGTCCAACCAAGAATAAAGATTCTAAGAAAATCTCAGACACTAGCCCAGGCTCCATTTTTAGTGCCACATTATTGCTGACATTGTTCCTTTCCCATAAGGGGAGAAAGATGGAGGAATTAAAACAACACCTTAAATTGGATTAAAATTTTAACTGCCTCCTAGCAACATGAGATGAGAAAGTGTCTGGTGAATAAAAACCGAAACCCTTACGTCTTTCTTCAGTCGGCAAGTGAGGTCCACAACAGACACATCAGGGACAGGAACACGGAATGCCATACCGGTCAGCTTGCCATTTAGCTCAGGAATGACCTTGCCAACAGCCTTGGCAGCCCCAGTTGAAGCAGGGATTACATTCTGGTGGGCCCCACGACCATCGCGCCATTTCTGGGGAGATAAAGGAATAGACAAAAATAAAAATCATAACATTATGAAGAGTCTGAAATTGGATTTTCTTTCATCTGTTGCACAAGATTCAGGATTTCCCCTCACATGCAATTACATGTAAACTTAGAATCAGAGAGATGAGAGAGAAGCACAACAGCAAGTTGAATCAACCCTCTGGGGTGCAGGACGTTCAACCCCCAGTCTGCCATCTCTTTGATGGCCTTGGGATGGCTTTCTTTGTCCCACAGCCTTTATAATGACCCATGATCATGATAATCATCATTAGGGTTACATACCTTGCCACTTGGTCCATCAACAGTCTTCTGTGTAGCAGTGTAAGCATGGATTGTTGTCATCAATGCCTCTTCTATTCCAAACTTGTCGTTTAACACTTTGGCCACAGGAGCAAGGCAGTTGGTAGTACAAGACGCATTGCTAGAAGACAAATATGCTACGTTAACAGAGTTTATTTCAGAGTACAGCATTATAGCCAAGAAATGTTACAAAAAATTTATACTGAAACTTAAGTTAAAGTAAGTGGCTTCTTGTGTTCAAGTATATCCCAATGTTGTTGTTCTCTAACTTCTCGTGAAACCACCGTCATTTAGAACCTCATAAGTCAATTTCAAGATAAAGCCTGTGTTAGAATAGACTTTCAGATAGAGCACGCAAAGTTAGTGTTAAAGAGGAAAATCTAAACACACATTTGCTTTTCCTTCTTGAACCTTGAGCTACCTATGGTGACGGCATCTTTTGAGTGCCTATCATGACATCCAAATGGAAGCCACTGTACAGGACTTTCCTCCCGTACTGATTTCACACTTCAGGATAACATCTACGGTTATTGGCAAATTCACAAAAAAAGGGTTTGGAATCTACAAAAGAGGGATTAGTTTGCCTTAACGGGGAAACCACATTTCTGGAATAGAGTTTGAGAGAGGCAGACAAGAGAACCTTACCCCACCCAAAGACTTCTTCACAGTCCAATATTGTAATGTAGTATAGTACTTACCTACAACTACAAACATACCTGACAACTTTCATTGAAGCAGCATCATATTTCTCCTCATTTACTCCCATCACAAACATAGGGGCATCAGCTGAGGGGGCAGAAATGATGACCTTTTTGGCCCCGCCCTTCAAGTGTGCACTGGCCTTTTCTGTTGTAGTAAATACACCAGTTGACTCAACTACATACTCAGCACCACTTTCTTTCCATGGGATTGCACTTGGGTCCTTCAGTGCATAAACACTGATAGGTTTGCCATTAATGACAAGCTTGCCGTCCTTTGCCTCCACTGTTCCCTTGAATCTTCCATGGGTTGAATCGTACTTGAACATGTAAACCTAATCAATTCAACGAGATATTAAGAGTGAAAAAACTCATTAAAATTTGATTTGTTTTGACTTTGGCACAAAACAATTTTAAAGAATCAACCTAACAAGTCAGACAGGAGGCTAAAATAAAACCACTCCCAGACTAATCAAAGGACCGGACCAGACAAAAAGTCAATTGAATAAACTGCTATATGGAAGTTCACAGAATCAGTATAATAAACCATGTTTTTCCCCAGGATATAACAACAAATCTTTTAGGGTTATAAAGGAAGTTAGAAAAGCTTCAAGTTAAGCTTATGTTAGATCAATTTAACTATACTCTGGATAGCACTTTATGACTGGAAAGAAATTGAACAAAGAGCACAATGGCACACGAGAATTCTTAAAGGCAACAAATACAACGCAAACTGCATGATATATTGCTGGAAATATATGTCCATTTACTGCATTTACGATCACTTTGAAATAAGTTTTGACTACGAGCAAACAAGAAATAAAAAGGCAATTAACTTAAGCTTAAATTTTTTGCTCACCATATAGTCTAGATCGATAAATGGATCGTTAACCGCTACGACTTGTACGTCTCCCTGATCGAGCGAGGCACGCATAACAAGACGTCCAATACGACCAAATCTACAACAGCGAACAAACTCACACTGTTAACAACAATCTCACAGCGCTAGAAAATCGAGAAAACCAAAACAGAACAGCAAGGCAAGCTAATTTCGCAACTCCCTCACCCATTAATTCCGACTTTCACCATCTTGTCTGAACTTTTCTGGTGACTTTCCTACGAAAAAACAAACAATTCGACTTCAGCTGGAGGATGTAAAAAATTCAAGGCAAAAATCACTACTGCTTAATGAACTTTGACGTGCTGAAAAGAAGCAGTAAGATTGACAATTTACCTACACAGAGAGAAGAATATTGACGCCACGTTCACTGATAGAATGCAAAGGAGGCAGGACCTGAATGCACAGTCACCTTCAAGTACCCCTGGCACTGGAACCTGATTGGTTCACGCTGGATCGTGGAACACGTGATCATGGTCGTGAAGCCCAGCACGCATCGCGGATGAGAAAATTTGTACAATCGTGTTCAAACCAGGGGCGGGGGAGAACACTTGACTGCGCCTGGGACTTTTTTTGTGGTCGGATGATCCACCGAAAATTGACGTCACATCCGGTCCGAAAACAGCCTACTTCTCCCGCGGGCGGGAAAATCAA
>Ga0126336_10001012_pt1 | contig 13613 bp, 10 predicted proteins | sample SidCmetagenome_FD_92530 | JGI IMG/M metagenome (GOLD analysis project Ga0126336, IMG submission 92530) | Coral microbial communities from El Islote,Puerto Morelos, Mexico - Siderastrea C C metagenome | ecosystem: Host-associated > Invertebrates > Cnidaria > Coral | place: El Islote,Puerto...
ATACATGAGTGGGGTGAAGTGTACAGTAAAAACCTTCTTTCTCGGCCTCTTTATGCCTGCTTTGAATGCTCAGTCCGCCATATTGGATCCATATTGGATATTTGCCGAGAATTTTCCGAAAGGCGGCCGAATCGGAAAGTCGTTCTTAGTACTCCTCGGCTGTCCTTCTGGACGGTATTATTTAGGCACAACCCTGTCCTACCAGCTGTCGGTATATGTTCGCCTACTAACCCAAGATGGCGGCTTATACATGTAATAAACTTAAGGTCAAGGATTCAATGCTCGATACAACCAGAACATCATTCTATTTTAGTCTTTGATTGAATTTAATGCACCTTAGATTCGAAAGATTACGACTTCTCCTGAGGCCGGAGACTTCCAAATGGTCAAGCTAAATGAAAGCACATATAGAGGGAGATAACATATGTGACCTCTACTACAAAATTCGCCAAAGAGAAGGGCCGGAATTTCAAAACTCGGAATACTGATCAAAATATAAAACTTCGTTTCCTCATTCCGTTCGCAAGTGGAATGGAGAGTGATGTCTACATGTCTTAATTGTAAGCCGAGTCAAGAGAATTTCCATCACCTTTCACTCTTACAGTTAATAACTGTACCGTTGCAGTTATGTCTTCCGTGACAGACATGTCCTCTGACGTAACGGATATACAAGACCAATCATATCATGCGATCTATCTTGATACACGCAGCTTAAGACTGGTAACTAAATTCCGTTGCAGTTCGGTCCTCGAGCAAAACTGCTTTTTCGAGGGGTAGGGCATGGAAGCAATGTTTGACCTCGTATTTATATTTGACTCTGAACTGACTGGCTACACAGGGGCCATTACGGCAATGATTGCCTCTACTTTTCAAGATTTCTTTTGCAAATTGAAAGCGAATTCTTCGTCTTGTTGCTGAGTGCCTCAGTGCCTTAGTGTATAATTCAACAAAAAAGTCCGATCGAAGATTTGATAAGTAGTGGTTGCACTCCGGTTTGGGTACTACGTATTCCCGGGCACGTAATATGAAAGAGCTATTTAAATCAACTCCGCGATTCGATCGTCCTTGACTAGCTCACATCGTTCAATGATATTGAAATGCACAGACAAAACAAAATTCCTGACACGCAGAGCAACCAATTTCAGTTTCGGCGCCGTCAATAACTACCACTCAATGTGCGTGATATTTCTCTATACCCAAGCTTGTCAGTCGAGGAAAAGCGTACATGAAAGCAAAGCCCTCTTCTCAGTACTTGTTTGTTTAGCTCTTTTTGATAAGCCGTCTCCTGTGTATTTTAGCCCTGAACATGAATAACAGCGACGTACTTGCCGTGTAGATTTTAAGGCCGGAGTGCTTCTCTATTGTTCTCAGTTCGTTTTGCTTTATTGAGCATTTAAACAGCACAAAGTACAGGTCTTCTGACCTAATCTAAACGCCACAGAACACTTTGTGGCCGCTTCAAAACACCAGAGAGCACTTTGTGGTGTTTAATTTGGGTATTTGGTTTTCCCGATTTTCCGCACCACAGAGCGCTTTGTGGCCTATTCCGAAACACCACAGAGCACTTTGTGGCGTTTTATTTGGGGTCTTACATTGAAAACTGGATGGTTTGTTGACTCGCATACATCTCACAGCTATTTGCTAAAATGATTTGGTCTCCCGATTTTCCGCACCACAGAGCGCTTTGTGGCCTATTCAAACCACCACAGAGCGCTTTGTGGCCTATTCAAAACACCACAGAGCACTTTGTGGCGTTTTATTTGGGGTCTTACATTGAAAACTGGATGGTTTGTTGGCTCGTATACATCTCACAGCTATTTACTAAAATGCAACATTTTGGAATTATCAACTTAGTTGATAAGGTAAATTGGCCACCGTAAAGAGATTGAAAGCTGACGTTTCGAGCGTTAGCCCTTCGTCAGAGCGAATCACTCTGACGAATGATTCGGAGCGCTTTGATTCGCTCCACATGATTCGCTCTGACGAAGGGCTAACGCTCGAAACGTCAGCTTTCAATCTCTTTACGGTGGCCAATTTACCTTATCAACTAAATTAATAAATCCAAAATTTTGTGTTTCATGTCCCCACTGACGCAGCATCACAGTTTTTTAGAAGCTGACCCCCTTGCTTATTTACTAATAAAAATGATTTCGTTTTCCCGATTTTCCGCACCACAGAGCGCTTTGTGGCCTATTTAAAACACCACAGAGCGCTTTGTGGCCTATTCAAAACGACACAGGGCATTTTGTGGCAGTTTTTCTTGCATTGAAAACTGGATTGTTCGTTGACTTGCATACATCTTTCAGCTATTTTCTATAAAAATGGTTTGGATTTCACAAATTTCCGCACCACAAAGTCCTTTATGGCCTATTCAAAAGACCACAAACTTTCTGTACTTTAAAAAAAACAAAATATCACAAAGGAATTTGTGGCCTTTGTTCACAGGTTAGTAGTAGGCCAGGAAAAATAACTTTTCGAGGGGTAAATCCTGAGATTACTGTTTGCGGTAACTGCAATTGGAATGTACGTTGCCATTTTCTAGACATCATCATCATCATCATCATCATCATCATCGTAGTCGGCATCGTACGCGTCATGGTCGTCATCATTACCTTAGTGCTTCTGCACGGTTCTTTGGTCAGTTGTAGTTATTAAGTTCGACCAAACAGGAAGAGGGACTCCCTTATTTTGACAGGGAGGTTAGTGGAATACTTTAACAGAAACCTCTGAAAGGAACTGATATATATTCACCCCCGCGCTAAGACCGGTTGTGTGTCGGACAGTTTTCACCCTTTATGCATGTTTTTGAAAGCAATCTTTATACCCTTAAACGTACAACGAAAGCTACTCTGAGTAGCGTTTGAAATTCAGTGAACGCCCTAAGATATAACCTTAAACCCCATATTTTACGACGATCACCCCGTTAACCACGAACTATGTTGAGGGCCCCTTCGGCTCATGCCGGTTATTAGATTGATCACTGACTGCTAATGTTGCAATTCGCATTCCAGGGATGTAAAATTGGCGACTGTTAATGACCGGGAGGAACGACGAAATGGAAGCAAAAATAAAGGTTGAAAATTAGGAGTACATTGATATTTCAACAACATCAACACATCACCTGATTTAGCTGCAGAAACTTAGAGGAATTCGTTATGATTATTAATTTGTAGCTTTATTGTTAGTCCTTTTTCGTACCCCTTCCCTCAGGAATGGAGCGCTACTGATACAAGTAGTACTCACTGTCCTGAAAAAAGAGGGTCGAAACATATATAGTTTATTTCATTATGTGGCTGAACTGGTCCACGATGAAAAGTAGCATTCTAACTGGTCCCCTGAGTTGTCCGTATTTTGCTATATGGGCCTCTAAGATGGAGCACCCACAAACTGCTTTCACTGATCGATGTTTTTGAAAAGATTTAAGAGAGAACCGTTAATTACTTGTCACTGTTTCCATACACGCCGACTACCATGGCTCTAAGAATTTGCTTGAAGTATGGCGCAAAAATTTTATATCCTTAATGTTCTGAGGTGGTTTCTTTCAATGTTCATATTTGGTATAATTTATTATTGACAACAGTTTGGAAGGAAAAAACACAGGGTCATCAATACGGTATTCCCAGTATGACGCAAATTTTAAGTTAGTTATCAAAGAAAATGGCTTCGGTAATCTTTCACCCTGCAACAAATTTTCGCCGAAGGAAAAGCAAGGAAATACGCTGTCATCGTAAAAATCCAAGAAAACATTTTGTGCTGACTAGAATCCCTTTTCCTGTTGACTGGCAGAACATTCTACGAAAATGGGATGAAAAAAGTTTCCGTCTCAGAAACGTACGCTTTATTTTTTTTCCAGGTGTATGTGTATGTGCCTCGCCATCATACTGCAACTGCTACTGTTTTCCTAATTACTAATTTGATAACATAACTCAGTTAAAATGAAGTGGATTATGAGTCTTGTTTTTATTTCTGACTAGACTGGCATTTAAACAGCTAGTGTTAAATACCACGATCAATTGGAAGCCTACAGATGCAACGCAGATTTTTCTACACACAGGCTTAGCAAAGCAATCCTAACTGGTGTCCTTGAACTGGGTTTGAATTACCTCAAATGTTGAACTCAATTTTAAAAGAGAAAAATATGGGAACATAAGCTCACGGACAATGCAAAAAAATGCTTTAACACAAGAAAGCATTTGTTGATGTACTGAAAGAGCATTATGTAGCCTGCGTTGTAGACAAATTCCTCAGCAATTCAAACCTGTGTACTTAAAATTGGCAACTTACAAGTTCAAACCACGATAATCTTTAGTATGCCAAAAAGGCATTTTCCTGTCACAAAGAAAATTTCCTAAACACTGAACCTAACGTCACCGACGATGTACTTGCATTGCTCCTGCATTCCTAACTTGTTATTTGCCATGGCAACAATACGGATCTCAACGTACCTAAATAAAGATTGAGGTACGTTGAGATCCGTATTGTTGTCATGGCATAATTACAAGTGGGGAATGCGGAAGCAATGCGGGTACATCGTAAGTGAAAATTTCTTAAAATTCTAATGACTGGCTCATAAGAAAATGGTGCATTTCTGAAGTCACAAAAACATGCAGTCTCTATATGATTCAGTTAATGTTGGTGCACTGCATTTGCAGTGATGCACTTCGAACAGTGGCCACCCAACTAAAGTTTTTGATTAGTTTTTTACAACTTCTCGACAACTTTCTGATAGTTTCCATTGCATCTGGTCAATCAAAAATTCAAAATGCAAAGTTGGAGTTGTCAGTTGAGGGAAAGCCAACGTGATGCATTATACAGGGTTCGTACCGTTTTTCAGAAACAATTTTCTAGGACTCAGATAGATTTTTCCAGGGTTCCCAAATGCCCAATAATTGAAGCAATAAACCCTTATGAAATATACATCCAAAAATAATACTGTTATCTAACCCTATCTCATCTAACTCTAATAAACAGAGTCTATAGTTTTCTAGGACTTGCATTAATTTTGCCAGAAATGCCAGAATAAAATTCCAGGACTTTCCAGGATTTCCAGGACCGGTACAAACCCTGTTGATAGCTCCACCTTCCCCAGCTCATGCATTTTGAATGGCTAATTTAAACGGAAGCCACTAGAAACAATGTCAAAAACTAATCAAAAACTCAAGTGAGGTGGTCACAGTTAGTCATGTACGACTGTGACTGGGTTCTTACAGCAAACATAAAAAACATCAAATATTGTTTGTTCTCTGCTACCCTATAACAAAACTGCTCACAGACTACAGAGTGATATGTTGTCTATTTGGTAACAAAATAAATGATCATTTCATGTTTGGTTTTCTCAGCCTTTGAGCGTGGGCTAAGTCGAATTTAATAGCTGTTGTAAATGCAAGCTGTAATAAGTCATTTAACGCGAACTTAAGTGTTTCATTGTCAACATCCAAGGTGTCTTTGTACCCCTCTCCCCCCCCACACACACACACAAACACAAACACGAAAAAAATACAAACTTCACGAAATATGTGTCCTTTATTATTTAGTTTTCCTTTGCTTATTAAGCAATAACTTTTTTGAAAAGGCCAATCATCTTGGTTGGGAGTCCAGAAACAGTTTGAGACAGCACTTATTTGGCAAATAGGATCCTCACTTAAGAAATAGAAAATGGGTTTGCTTACATAACCTGATGCAAACACTGGAGGAAGTTAAAGAGAATTCAAAAGTTTATGTGAACCCAGGCCGCATGCTAGGGTTTCCATTAGAAGTCCCTAATTCACCCAAACTCCCTTGAGCGTTTGTACCAGGTTCTGTTAGAATGCATATCCATGTTTACATAACCTCATGTCAAATGCCTACATGCATTATGCACTAGTCAGTTGAAAGCCCTGTCTTATGTCAAAACCTCACTTCTGTTCCCTACCCTGGGGCAATTGTTCAAAAATCACAAATACACAATGCTGACCAAAACCAATATATTTCAAGAATTTTTGCCTCAAATTAAACTATTATATATAAAGCAACAATACGGTCCATTATTCTGCTGTAAAATCATTCAAGGGAGTATGTCAGCTATTGTGCATGCCATAATAACACTGAATGTTGAGATAATTATACTACTAAACATTCTGCGAACGATTTTGAAAACCAGTAAACAGCTAAACTGCTTACCACAATTTTGTTGTGTTTCATTGTTTTTAGTAGATATTCTTTTCCCCTAACAAACTTTCTTCCATTTGTTGCATATGTTGTGTTTCAATTTTATCCTTGGTTCAATTTTTATTTTCCTTTGTTCATGTGTAATTGTATGGTAATCTATGATAATGAGTTAAAATCAAAGAAAAAGAAAAACTGAACCAAGGATAAAATTGAACCACAGCTTAGGGATTGCATTATTTGAATTACATGCTGTAAAATTCCTGTAAGCCCAGGCTAATACAGCTTTTTTGGGGGTGGCAAAAAGGAAATCTTTTGACAAGGAAATGTTACCTGAACTATAGATTCAGTTCAATAATTGCCGTTTAGTAGATGTAGCATGCTTATATCGTATAACTTGTATAACTGTAATAACATTTTGTCACCAAGGTGGTAGGTATAATTGCGTGGGCTTATAACCAGGATTTTCCAATATATTAGTTACTAAATATTAATGTCAAATCCACGAAATAAATACTGATCATTGGACATCACTGTCATCACTGAACTCATCCTCTATGAACTTTCTGTACAGGTCTTCATCATTATCATCTCATCCACCAGTAGTTCCCCTTGCCCTTCCTCTCCTCCTTCTTGTTCCTGTTCTTCTAACTCTCCTTCCTCCTCATCAATCGTACTATCCAATGCCTCCAGGTGTGGTTTGGCCAGGCTATTAAAAAAGATGGCAAGTGATACATGTACTTTATTAATTAATAGACACCACATTATTATGGCTGGCAGTTCCTTTCTAGTAGATTGTTAGTTGCTTTAAAAACTGTGATCTGGATGGCCCTAGGCACCATCTGTCTTTCATTGTATTGTTGAAAACCTAAGCCCCACTGTTTGTAAATGTATCAATAGGACTAAATTACTTTTCTCAGCATTGATTATTCTAGTGATCCCATTCAGCGACAGTGCGAGGGGTGCCCGGGCTGAAGGGGCTTTATCACCCCACTTTTTTTTTGGGGGGGGGGAAAGTTGGAAAAGTTGGAAAATTCATTAGTCAGTGATCAGTTTCTGGGTTAACCAGTGCTAGGTTTCTCCAGCTAGATCTAATTTTCATATGGACCAAATACAGAAACACAGTAGAAATGGAATACTCTAAAAAAAGTTCAAATCGCCTTGCTCTCATTTGGCATGCACTATAGGGAACTCTATCTTGAAGAGTTTGAACCTACTCAGATTTTAATAACAATCGACAGAAGTTGGCACTCGCTATCGTTTATCCTCTAACTCTCACAAGCTCTTACTGACTCTCTCCTGCTCTTAAAGAGTTGAACATTTATCTAGACTAATTTTCGCCTGGCCCAGGTATTAGAAACTGTAGTCTGTTTCCAGATAGGATTATTGGCAATAGCGTGTTTTGATATTTGCTGAAAATCAATATTAATTCTTCAAGCTTCTCTATATACATGTAAACTTTGCAACTAGGAAAGCTGCAAAAAATTTGTTTTGCTCCTGACAATTACAAATAAGTCATTCAGCAGTCAGGACAATTCAACAGACTGACTTTGGTAAAATATATATGATACTCAGCTCAGCTTTCTCAGTTGGCCTTATTCTGTAATGATAACAGGTTTAATTTGCTTGTACAAGTTTTAAGAAAAACTGTTTTTGAGTTTGAGATCTTAAATGCGAATAAATCTAGGTTTTCACCTTGTGGGATACCACTTAAAATGTGTGTAGAGATGAAAGAACAAACTATGGTCAAACATATTATTTTGGGACTATAGTGGCTATTCCTATTCCAGTTTAGGAATAGCAGTGTAGCATAATACACAAAATACCGGGGAAATAAGCAATTTTTCCTAATCTAAGTAAACCAAAACATTCCGATAGCATTCTGTTATTGTGTATATTTTCCTGGTAGAAGGGAATTGAAGGACCAAACTGAGAAAACACTAACTGTGTGAAAGATTGCCTCAGTGACCCATGTTTCATACACCGTAGTGCATCATGCTCACTGAATTTATGGCTGCTTTTCTCTAGTTATTAGTCCTAAAGCAAGAGCAAATGTACATTGTTTATTATTTGGTTTTCTCCCTGAGTGCTTTTAGTGAGAAAAGCGATAAATACATTTATTTATAGCAAACATGATGCTTTGCGGACTATGGAACAAGGATCATGCATCATGCATCACTGAAGCAACCTTGACTGAAATAGGTGTATAAATTATTCCAGATAACGGCCACCAAAACATGCCCTAAGTATTGACATTATTTATCACTGGTGGGATGAAGAGTTTGCTACTTGAGTATACCTTTGTTCCTTTAGTTATGGGTCTATATAATACAATCAATTTATATTACGCATGGTTCATGTGCTTTCATGTTCCAATTTATATTGTGCATGATAGTCCATTATATGATGGGTATAAACTGACAACTTTTAACACACTTGGCCACCCTAGATGCATTGTTAGTAAGTACAAAGACAAGCACGGAAAGGGAAGGAGAAAGGGGAAAATTATTCGTCTATTTTTGTGTGAGACAGTCACCTCCCCCCAAGCTTACCCCACCCTTGAATTGAGCACCCCCCCCCCCACACACACTGATTTAAACATATATAGGCTGCATGGTCCCTTCCAATTCATCAGGGTTAATGCTTAAGCTTAAAGAGAGAATGATATGCTATGTGCCTCAGAAGGGCTTCGACAATTAACGCTGATACCCCGGTCAACTGTCTCCCTACTGACCCCTTTTACTGATCCCCTCTTAAATTCACTTGAAATAAAAAAGTAATAACTTGAACTAATGGAGAATGTTATTTTTAAATATGTTCATGTGACTAGATCACTTTAAGTTCATTTTTATTCCAAATTACTTTCAAGTTATTTTTATTCTTCTGGCAATTATTACTTGGTTGTTTGCCTACATTTCTTTATTTCCTTACACACCTTATTTTAACTATGTGTGATTGTACTATTCCCATATATTCCTTTTTTTCTAATTCCTATTGTTTAGGAGTGGTAAACATCTGTTTCCTTTACACAAATCCTGTACTGTAACATTACAGTTTTATACACCCGTTTCCTGTAGGTAACTCCTGTATTTGTAGGCAGTATGTAAATTCACTCCTTAGCCTTATTTGGGTTGTAGTTATTTTGGAATTTCCTGTAAATCTATTCTAAATTGGCGACCATTTGCTCAGTTAGTTCAGTTGATTCAGTTGGTTTGCCTAAGAGTGAGTGCCAGTCTCAAGTCAAGTTGTTTTCAAGTCTTCCCCAGATGTGCGTGTGTAGTTATCAATAACATCTGTGTTACTCGTTCCCGTTTTTCTTGATACTTTTGATTCAATAAACTCGTAAATCTTAGCTCAAATCTGTTGTTCTTGCGTCGACCGTTTTGGCCGTCTTACATTTTGGTGTCAGAAGTGGGATTTGAGCAGTTCTTAAGTAGAGTTTAAAACGAAAACGAGCTAACAACTAATAGGATGACTACAGAAGACCAGCTAAAAGAACTCAGTGAAAAGTTGGCAGCCTTGGAACAGCAGTTGCAGGGACAAACTGGTGCTGGTACCTCTGCCGGTGCCTCAAACTCAGCCCCCAGCCAGATCACCGTAAAAGGTCCTCGGGAAAGGAAGCTGCGGAGGTTTGCTGGAAGACGGGATGACCATGCCTTAGAGGAATGGATCCTTGATGCAGAACGTACAACCGCTGGTCATACCGACGCAGATGCGGTGGACTTCCTGATGTACCACCTGGAAGGAGCTTCCAAGGAAGAGGTCCGTCTTCGCCCCCCTGATGAGAGAGCCACCAAAGCAGTGATTTTCGAGATCCTTCGTGGCGTGTTTGGAGAAGGGCTCAGCTCTACCCAGGCCCTGAGGAAGTTCTTCGAGCGGCGACAGAAGGAAAGGGAATGCATCCAGGAGTGCTCTCACGCCCTTATGCTTCTCGCCCGTGTTGAGCGCCTGGAACCCGATGGTGTTCACGAGAAAGACAAACTTCTTCGGGACCAGTTCCTGGAAAACCTGAAATATCCACAGCTCCAAAGAGATATCAAGCATGGGCAAGGGATCACCCTACCAAGACCTTCCAACAGATCCGCGAGGAGGTCCAGCGCTGGGTAGACGAGGACAGTACCCCCCAGCGAAGAGCTGCAGTGCGCGAGGCCACAGTAGGACAACCCCCTTGTGATAAGACTACCTGCAATGAGGTCAAAGGTTCAGCTGACCTGCGGAAGGTGGTGAATGAGCTGGTTGCGGGGCAGAAGCTTCGAGTGGAGAACCTGCAAAAGCAGCAAAAGCTCTTGGCGGAACAGATTAGATCCCAACAGGCGGCTCTAGAGAGACAGCAGCATGCAATTTCCCAGCTCTCAATGAGCTCTCAACAATGGTGGCAGCCTGGGTGTTATGACTGTGGTTTCAGGACCCACATACGAAGGGATTGTGCTAACAACCGACAGAATCGACGGGGTGGCAGCAACAGCAAGTCTTCTAACAAAGAGCTGCCGGCGTTAAACGAGAAAACTCCACGGCAGTGAGCCATGCCGTGGAGGAGAAAAGTGGTAGCTCCAAACCTCTAAGAGAAGATGAACGCACGCCGATACACATGGTCGGAGGTACCCCGACAGTACAGGCAAAACTTGGCGGTGTCGACGTGCTGTGCGTGGTGGATACTGGTTCAATGGTGTCCTTCGTCACGGAGGAATTCTACAAGAAGAAACTCCAGCCAACCTGCGGGCACGTGAAAGAAGATGGGCAAATGTTGACCCTGCGTGCCGCTAATGGGCTCGTGATTCCGTACCTGGGCTACTGAACCTGACAACAGAGGTTGATGGGGTGAAAGTACCCAGCTTTGGTGTACTGGTCCTAAAAGACACCCCTGCCACTACCAAACAGAGACGAGATGTACCTGGACTCCTTGGAACCAATGTACTGGCGCAGATTCCCCAGTTTGGTGCCCTGCTTCAGCAACGGCCTAATGCCGAACCCAGGACTTCAGATGAATCTAACTCTGGATTTGTTCGAGTCGCTGGAATGTGCCCTATCCTAGTCCCCTCAAATTGAGTAGCGAGTGTAGCTGTCACTGATCCAACCTGTGGTCCTAATGCCTTGGTCGAGCAAATACCCTGGTTGATGCCTCTAAGATGTGCTTCCTGATCCAAGTAGTGAACTGTTCCCTGAAAGATTTATGGCTAAGGCCCCGAACACGCATTGGAGCGGTACGTGGTGCAGTTCAGGTGACCGGTGGAGAGCAGCTAAAGTTTGATGTACAGAGCAATGCAGTGATAGTGTCCTGTCCCCTGGGAGCAGAGCAGCAGAAGCCTTCCCCTCAAGAGCCTGACAGCCCCGTACGTCACCCAAGAGAATAAGATCTCCCCGCAGAAATCAGTTTAGAAGATTTCCCAGGAACCCCAGCCGAGAAGCAAGAAGCATTGCCAATCTTCACCACTTACTCAGACGTGTTTGCCAGTGAAGGAAACAGCCTCGGCAGAACCACAACAATCCAGCATCAGATACCCACATGTGATGACATCCCAGTGAACCAGCCCCACAGACGCATTCCCCCGAATCAGTTAACTGAGGTCAAACAGAATCTACAAGATCTGCTAGATAAAGGTGTGATCAGACCCAGTCAGAGCAACTATACCTCCCCCATTGTCCTAGTCCGGAAGAAAAATGGTGCCCTACGTATGTGCGTGGACTATCGCCAGCTGAACGCCAAGGTGAAGCGCGATTGGTACCCCCTACCAAGGATAGACGAAAGCCTGGATGTCCTGGGAGGTGCCAAGTATTTCTCCACTATGGATCTGGCCTCTGCGTACAACCAGGTAGAGGTTAACCCTGGGGTCTACCTGGATGACATCATTGTCTTCAGTCAAGACATCCAGACCCACCTGCAGCGCTTAGAGATGGTTTTCCGGAAGCTTAGAGAGCATGGACTGAAAGTCGAAGCAAAGAAGTTTCAGTTCTTCCGCCCGAAGGTGACGTACCTGGGACATGTGGTGTCTGCTGATGGCGTGGTCACTGATCCTGCCAAGACAGGAGTAGTGACGAACTGGCCTAAACCCAAGACCTTAAGGGACCTAAGTTCGTTCCTGGGTTTCGCCTCATATTACCGCAGTTTTGTCCCACGCTTTGCTTAGTTCGCAAAGCCCCTGCACGAGTTGGTCTCCAAACTGTACGAAGGTGGCAAGCATGGAAAGCAGAGGACCAAGTCCGTTGGAGGTGATTGGAGCCCAGAGTGTCAAAGAGCCTTCGACAGCCTTAAAGAAGCATTGACCAGCCCACCAGCGCTAGCCTACCCCGACTACACGAAACCCTTCATTATTGAAGTGGATGACTCTTATGATGGTCTAGGAGCAGTGTTATCGCAGGAACAGGATGGAAGAGTCAGACCATTAGCGTACGCAGGCCGTGGCCTTAGAGGAGGTGAGAGAAATATGGAGAAATACTCCTCCAGGAAGCTGGAACTCCTAGCTCTGAAGTGGGCCGTATCAGAAAAGTTCTGCGAGTACCTGATCTCCTCCACCTTTACGGTACTGACTGACAACAACCCGCTGACGTACCTGCAGTCGAAGTGCAAGCTAAAGGCCGTCAAACAGAGATGGGTGTCCGAGCTGACTAACTTCAATTTTAGCATCAAGTACCGAGCCAGGAAACAGAACACGAACGCTGACGCACTAAGTCGTCTTAACTGGGTGAAACCTGAAGAGTGTGATGTGGATTATGTGGAAGCAGCCTTGGCGTCATCCCTTAACACCACTGCTGTACCCGAGTCCGTACGAGAACAGCTTCTCCAGTCAGCAGTGTTCCTAGCAGAGAAGTCAAGTGTGGTAGTGGAGCAGTTAACAGTAGATCCCCCACAGCAGTACAGTACCAGTCCAGTACCTTCCTGGGACCCTAAACAGTTAGCCAAGTTACAAAGTGTGGATGCAGCCATGAAGCGCCTAATTTACTATCGTGCCATTGGTTGCAAGCCGTCGCCAAGAGAAAAGAAGGCAGAAACACGGAAAGCAAAACAGCTTCTAAACCAATGGGAGCGTATTGTAGAGAAGAAGGGAGTTCTCTGCCGCAGCAACTCTGATAACCATGGCAACAAGCACCTACAGCTACTTCTACCCTACAGTCTCCGTGACGAGCTCTTGAAGGGTGTTCATGAGCAGTGTGGCCATCAGGGATCAGAGCGAACAGAGCAGTTGGTACGTGAACGCTGTTGGTGGCCTAAACTACACGACTATGTCAAGAAGTACCTATCAGAATGTGAACGCTGTGTTGTAGCAGAGGGACCCTACCTGCCTGTCAAGTCACCGATGTCAAGCATCATTGCGTCTAAGCCCTCGAATTGTTGGCTATGGACTTCACCCAGCTCGACCAGCATCAGACGGAAGAGAGAATGTCCTGGTCCTTACAGACGTGTTCACTAAGTTTACAGTCGCTGTACCAACACGAGATCAGCGAGCCAGTACCGTAGTGAAAGCCTTAGTGCG
>Ga0126336_10001013_pt1 | contig 13612 bp, 6 predicted proteins | sample SidCmetagenome_FD_92530 | JGI IMG/M metagenome (GOLD analysis project Ga0126336, IMG submission 92530) | Coral microbial communities from El Islote,Puerto Morelos, Mexico - Siderastrea C C metagenome | ecosystem: Host-associated > Invertebrates > Cnidaria > Coral | place: El Islote,Puerto...
AGAAAACGTGCGTCACTGTTCTTAGAGGAAGCCCCACGTGTAGACGAAGTGACGACTGACACTCCTTCCTCGCCACAACACATAGCGGGAGAAAGTAGCAATGTAGAAACTTTTGAAGAAATTTACGAAGAACCCACTGAGGAAAGCAAACGAGCGTCGCTGTTGTTAGAAGAGGTTCCACTTGTAGATCAGGTAACGACCGACACCCCTTCCTCGCCAAAACACATAGCAGGGGAAAGTAGCAACGTAGAACCTTTTGAAGAAATTTACGAAGAACCCACTGAGGAAAGCAAACGAGCATCGCTGTTTTTAGAAGAAGCTCCACTTGTGGATCAGGTGACGACTGACACTCCTTCCTCGCCAAAACACATAGCAGGGGAAAGTAGCAATGTAGAACCTTTTGAAGAAGTTTACGAAGAACCCACTGAGGAAAGCAAACGAGCATCGCTGTTCTTAGAAGAAGCTCCACTTGTAGATCAGGTGACGACTGACACTCCTTCCTCGCCAAAACACATAGCAGGGGAAAGTAACAATGTAGAACCTTTTGAAGAAATTGACGAAGAACCCACCGAGGAAAGCAAAAGAGCATCGCTGTTTCTGGAGGAAGATGCAACTGTAGGTGAAGTGACGACAAATACTCCATGCTCTCCAAAGCACCTTGCTGGGGAAAGTGTCAATATCGAAAATTTTGAACACGTTGCGGTAGAACCAGGAGACGAAAACAAACGAACCTCTGTTTTCTTAGAAGAGGACTTATTTGTAGGTGAGGTGGCAACTGCCACATCTTCTTCACCGATATATATTACTAGTGAAGCGTTGAGCACTCAAGCAGTGGAAGAATTTTATGAAGAAGAGGCCATACCATCTAAAGAGCATGCTCAGGAGTTGGAAGAAAGCGACAGTGAGGTCAGGTGCGGCTATGTTTCTCTCGAGACTCCAGATCAAAATAATCACATTGCAGAAGAGGTTTCAAACTCTGATCTCCTGGAGGTAACAGATGGCGATGAATCTCCAGAGTCTGATTACGGCGAACATTTTCAAGAATTTGAGGGCATCTATTTTACAGAAAGGTTTGTGGAATCACCGCAAACGGCACACATTGCTGGGGAAGTGAGAAACACAGACGCGCATGATGAAGCTCTCGAAGAGGATCTACAGCTAGAAGAAAGCTTAGAGTATGAGGACAACCACGAGATGGTTACTACTACTGACCTTTTGGAAACACTGCAGCCGTCATTTCACATAGCCGGAGAATTGTCAAATGTTGAACCACGCGAGGAATCATCCGAAGAGGAAAAGCCGGAAGATGAAGCTTTTGCAGAGGTGTTTGAAGAGACAGAGGTCCAAGCTTCAACAGCAGTTCTCAAGTCACCGCAATCCTTGTTGAGCATTGCCGCCTCAGCACTGGAACATAACATTGATGCCGCTCAGCAGGATTCGACAGAAGAATTCACAACGGAAACCACCATAAAACAACAGTACAGGGAAGAGGAACATGTTGATGTAAAACTGGTAGTTTCCGAAACTCTTCCTTCAAATGCTCATTTGATGCATCAATTTGACGACTCAAAACAGCACGAAGAAACTGTTGAGGTGAAGGTGACTTCAGATCACTTACCACCTTCTTATGATGAGAGCGAAACTGCGCATGTTAGCGTTACTAACGTGGATACCGAGGTGCCAGTCATACTCGTGAATATTGCTGGTGAAAGTTCGGACAGCGAAGAGAACAATGTTGTTCTTGTAGAAGATGAATCACAGGAACACCATGAAATGGAGACAGAGAGAGATGAAGTCCAAGAAGAAGCAGTCTCTCTATACTCCACAAACGAGCAACCAGATTCTAAGTCGCACGTGGCTGCAGAAGTTTGTGTATCCGAGTCCGTATTGGCAGAGGACGAGACCAACGAGCAAAGAGACTATGTGGAGCCTTTTGAAGAAAGCGAGGAGGGCTCGGTCTCAGAATTGTTGTCAGAGTGTTCGTCGTCGCCACTGCACGTGTCCACTGAACTAAAGGATTTTCAAGATTATGAAACAATCAACGAAGAATACGGTACTGAAACGTACCATGCCATAATGTATGAGGAAGGTGATTATGTTTCTGAGAAGCCAATATCTAAAGGGCTGCCATCCCTGTTCATAACAGAAGAATTCAAACCGCAGGAAATCTACGAAGAAAATATTATAAACGAACAATCAGCAGTTATAGAAACTGTACAGGAGTATAGCGATATCGAGGAACCACTAGAATCACAAAAAATTGTTGACATCTCTCAGACACCTTCGCAGATCGCTGCGGAGTTATCGGACTCGGACTTCAATGACGGCGTGGAGGAGGAAGATGAATTGAGCGAAAGAGAGTTTGCAGAGGAGTTTGTAGACATGGAAGAGATTAAAGGACAAACCAGCCTAAACGAGTCTGCAAGTCTTGCTTCTGAACATGCTATTGCGAGGGATCCACAAATTGCAGAGGAGGAAGACGAACTTTTAGATGAAACTGACAATGCTCAGAAATTTGAAGTACAAGAGAACCTTGTTATTCTTGAACAGTCTACAGTAGATATGTCTCCTGTCATTTTAGCTCCTGTGGATGAACGTGTCATTCATAAAGAGGAGAAAATAATAGAAGAAGTCTGGGAAGTAGAGGTTAAGGAGGGCGGCCAATATGTCGAGACAATTGAGGAGAAACACGAGGCCAGTCAAATCCAGAAATTCATGGTTGCAAGTGAGAAGGAACAGAAGTCTGTGAAGGTTGAGTCTAGTTACCAGGTTTTAGAAAGTAAAGGAAGTTTTAGTGCGAGCCAGACTCATCGTGGTGAAAGTGTTTTTATGGACCAAAATGGAAGACAACTGGAAATATCGCACGAAATGGAAGAGAAAGTCGAAGTTTTATCTACTAGAACTACGCGCCACGTGTCCTCTACTACTTCCCATTTTGCCACGGAGTATACAAGCGAGGGTATTCAATATCAGTTTACGACCAATGGCACATGCGTATCCCATCAAATGGAATCAAGTGATCAACTCAGTGAAAGTATTTTAGATAAAGAAGCGAAAGATCAAGAATCAGAGAAGTTTGAAAAACAACTTTCGGAAGATGAAACGGAAGTCCGTCTTCTAAAAAGCGAAGTCATGGAATACAAGGCGGCAGAACGACAAGCTCCCTTAGTCAGTCCAAGTGTAACAGTGGAACGGGAAACTACTTTTGTGAAGACATTAGTTGTCCAGTCTGCAGGTAAGGATGATCAAGAGGAGGTTTTAATGCGAGAGGATCGTGTGACGGCAATTTTAAAAGACGACGAGGCCTCCCTTGAAGACGAGTCACCTGGTGAACAGTTTGAAGAGGAAATTGACATCATGCGTATGGATGAGGCGTTATCAGAAGAGGAATTCCGTGGAGAGAGAGCTGAAAGTATAGACCGTGACCCGGCAAGTTCCTCAAAGGCGGATTCAGTGGAAGACATAGACGAAAGTAAAGAACACGAAGACAGTAAAGTCCATGAAGGTGACGAGAAGAAATCGCTGTATAAGGAAGAGGTTGAGATCAGAGGAGTAGAACCCTTTTACGAGGAAGAATTTGAAGTGAAACGAGCACGGGAACGGGTAGAGGAAATAGCCTATGAAACTAAGGAGAGTACGGTAGAAACGTCTACGTTTCAAGAAGAAGTTGAAGTTGCAGCCTTTGAGGTAAGCGATGAGGTGGCTAAAGAAAACTTTGAACCAGCAGAAGAGACTGAACTCAGAACGCAGCCACCTGTGTTCGAAGAGGAATTGGAAGTATCGGCGTTTCCTAAAGAGGATATCACTGTTTATGAGGAGTACGCAGAGGAAGACAAGCCAGTCGATCGCTCAGCAGTGTTTGAAGAAGAATTAGAGGTATCCGCATTTACAAATCAGCGAGAACCAGGAAAAGAAGAACAAGCTGAGGAGGATAAACTCGTTGATCAATCAGCCATCTTTGAAGAGGAACTGGAGGTATCTGCGCTTAATATACAAGATAAGCCAGTCGAAGAACAAGATAGCGAAGAAAAACCCGCCGCTGATCAATCAGCCGTTTTTGAGGAAGAACTGGAGGTATCAAAGTATACACGTCAGGAAGAACCAGTCAAAGAGCATCTCACTGAGGATGATAAACCAGGAGCTCAATCAGCAGTGCTTGAAGAGGTTGAAGAAGAATTGAATGTATCGATGTCTACAGGTATTGGTGAACCAGTAGAAGAACAAAATGCTGAGGCTGAAGATCAGGACGCGTTCTTGGGTGAATATGAAGAAGGTAAAGCTGCTACCGATGGGAAAGCTATGGAAGAAACTGATGAAGAAGAAAGTATTGAACATGTGGAAACAGAGACCCGAAGACAACCATTAGACTTGAGCCAAGTTGATCTGTACGACGAAGAAGAGAGTGCCACTGCGACACGCTACTATGTAGAGTTATCATCAACAGAGAGCTTGGAGCCAGCTTATGAGGAGGTCGAGGGAGACGAGACGTCTTTTACTGAAACATACGTACGCCAAGGGGAACCTCTGGAAGAGAACCTGGAAGAATTTATACTGGTACGGTACGGCGATGAATATGAATCTTCTGGTGAAGAAGACATCTCCGACCACCGGGAGATTTACGTCATTCCCGAAGAGGAAAACGATATCGAAAACAACCACGCTGTAGAAGCCCCCAAGGGTGATGATGAGAAACCTGCGGAGCCCCTTCCAGAAAGTTTTTACGAGGAAGGATTTGAAAATGTGGGCTTGGAGGAAATTCGGGAATCTCCCGAATTTGATATCGACGATTCCGACGAGCTTGATGAAGAGGAACAGCGCCAGCTGGAAGAATACGAGAGGCTGGAGTCATTTGTCATCTTGGAAGAGAAGCTGAGCCAGGTAGAGTCTGATGATGACGAAATCGCTTATTTGCAAGGAGAAGAGGGGGACGAGAACGTGTTTCATTCAGACGTTCATTCTAGCAGCGAAGAAACGTTACATGAAGATGAATTTGGCGAGACTATGACTGCTTCTTCGATTCGACAGGCCGCCGTTTCCACTGATACTAAGCAAAGAGAAACATCAATGGGTGACAACTGCATCCAAGCGGAAGGAAAGGGCAGTGACGAACGCCAAGAAACAGAAGAGAGGTGCTCGTCAGGAATAGAAGAACTAACACCACAGGAAGAATTGTCACAGATTAAGATTGCAGAAGGTTTGTCGGCAGAAGATAACGATAGCGCACAACCAACAGGAACAGAAGATGAGAGTTTGCATGAAGATCCCACAGATAAGAAAGATGAGGGCGAGCTTAGTAGAGAAAAAGACGACAAAATGGAGCCAATCCTAAGCAGTGACTCGTCCGGTGAACAAAGCATGTCAAGTGAAGGATCCCTGTCTTCCACAACTTCAGTTGATCTAGAAGGTTAGTTAGCTACTGCGAATTTAAGTGAACTCATGTCAAGTTTATTGCTCTGAAATTTACATTCTTGCTATGTTTTTTGTTTTGTTTTACAGGATTAGACAGCTTTGAGCAAGACTGCCTATTGCAGCACAATTTGTACCGCCGACAACACCGAGTAAAACCGCTGAAGTGGTCTGAAGAGCTGGCGGAGGGAGCCAGAAGGTGGGCAGAACATTTGGCATCGGTGAATTCCCTGGAAACTTTCGAAGGAAAAGAAGTAGGCGAAAATCTGACGAGCGTTCACGGGAATGTGTTAAATGGCTCAGAAGCTGCTGATTTATGGTATAAAGAAGCAACTGATTATAACTTTGAGGATCCAGCGTTCAATGCCAAATGCGGTCGCTTTACGCAAGTTGTATGGGCTTCTTCTCGCGAATTTGGCGTGGCGAAGTGCGTTGCTGACGATGGAACACAGTATGTTGTAGCGCGGTATAAACCGGCAGGAAATATCGTGGGAGAGTTTAAAGAAAATGTTAAGCCACCCAGAGATCCCTCAAGTCGACTCAAAAGACGAAGGTCGAGTGCTAGGAGACGTTCAAGGTCGGAGGTACCTTCGACACCGGCGGAGAAAGGTAAATATAACTATTATGAAAGACGAACTTGGAAGCACGTTAATCAGCCTACCAACGCGCCACAGAAATCTGGCAGTAATAAACGGGGGTGGAAAAGACAATGAGCATTTATAGCCGTAACAACGACGTGGCCGTATTAACGTGGTGACCGTAAGCCGGGTTCTACTGTTTGCGTAAGAACAAGCTTGGTTTGATTTATTATTTGTGAGCAATGGTGTGAGGAAGAGACATTTTATCTCAGGCCCATGTGTAGGGGAACACCAAGAATAAACAGCACTGCAAACAAGCAAACGAGAAAACTCACCGATTTCACTTTTTGCCACATTAATTATTGTCCTGTAGAGAATGGCAAAGAATTTCATCCTATTTAGCTTATTAAACCTAGAAGGTTTTTGTGACGTTATCGTTTCCCTCGCCATCGCGTCCCTCATTTCTGCTGACTACCTAGGGCGCATCAATTTCTTCCAATCGATTCGTTGTATTCTCATTTTTTCTCTTTATCTTCTTACATCATCAGAAAAGTTCAAAACTGAATGCGTCATCTCACACAATTATTATCGCACGTTTCACAACGCTCCTGCGCTTCGTTGGTCTCCACTGCTGGCTGCCGAGGCGCAGAATTACGCCGAACGCTTGGCAAAAACGGACTCACTGACGCACAGTGGACAAAAGGACCGTGGGGAGAACTTGGCGTACACATGGGATACGCCCCTCTCGGCACGTGGGGCAATTGACATGTGGTATGATGAAGTGCAAGACTATGACTTTGATAACCCGGGCTTCACTTCCGATAGTGGACATTTTAGTCAATTAGTCTGGGTGGGGACGGAGGAGTTTGGTATGGGAATGGCTGTAGCCGCCGATGGGAGAAATATAGTCGTTGGAAGGTACTTCCCCCCGGGGAACATCGTAGGGCAGTTCAAAGAAAATGTTCGACCGAGAGAGATCGAGGGAATTCCGTAAGGTGCAAGAACTGCTCGACAGATGGAATAAAAGTTGAAATTAAAAGATTACGACCAACCATGAAATAAAATCTGAGAAGTGAACGAAATGAAATGAAAAGCGAAGGAAGAAAAGGTGAAGATGAAATGCCTAAAAATTATTTTCTCAAAACAAGATTTAGTTCAAATTCCTTTGCAGAAAGTTAATGAAATTTTAATGTATAATAAGGTACCACTTGTGATGAAAGATATCGAAGATAACAAAAGTTTCATAGCCTATTTCTTTGCTAATGTAAATGTGAAGCGGTTTCTCAAACAGCTCTGTGTTTTTTTTAACTATTTCGACTTGTGTTGATCACAAGATACAGTAAATAAGCAGGCATTCAGCCGTGGAGAGAATTTTAAAGGTCGGCATGGATCGTAGCTGTAGAATCCAAGGCAAAAGCAAGGCGTCTTTAGAACGTGATGTTAAAATGGAGGTTAATCCAATTCAGTCGGGAAACAAGTACCGCTTTGAAGAAAAACGTCGAAGATTTTCTCATTTCATTAACCAATCAAGAAATTGCACGAACATAAGCGAGCTCACCCGAAGTTGATACTTCGAGCCAACAACCTCTTATGAACTCAACACTGCACTTAAAAAGTTTACAACCACAAGAAAGATACTTGTTTCCCGGAGTATATTAGTTTTCTTGCGTATGCCATCGCAGAAAAAGAAAGAAACCCGCACATTTTAACGATCCTTTTTTATGTTTGTAATTTGCTATTTTTGTATTTTATTTTCTTGGTTTTGTTGCTTGCAATGCTTTTCTTAGCATTTTTAGATATGGTGAGCAAAAACCTCGAGAAGATGATGCACATCGAAGAACTTTAAATCACCAAAGAATTAAACTAATCCAATGCAGGGAAGCTAATTAATTTTAGGTATTAAAATTAAACTGCAGAATGCGTATGCATCAACTGAAACGGTTATTCATTGAATCAAATCAATAAATACAGCATATTGTTTAATTTTACTTGAAAAAACAAAACGTATCGAAGGCGAAAATGAAAACACTTATCATTTGGAAAAATGAATAAATTATAAAACTTATAATTTCCTTATGCCTTCGAGGCTTTAATATTGGAATTCCAATTTGATTCCATATTTATTTTGCGTCATATATCTACTAAAGGCTCGTTTCAAACGCCGAACTTTTCATGCAGCAAATCTAATGCAAATGGGATAAAAGTCATTGTTTGCGCTAACTTGCATTACATTTGACAAACGAAAGATTCGACGTTTGAAACGAGCCTGAGTGGAATATTCTTTGTTAATGAAAAATGAATATTTATTAATAGATAGGTTGTTTAAATTGAGTGTTAAAACAATTTATGGAAGTAAATAAATGAAGAAGCTAAGAAGAGGCATTTCCTTGTTTTGAATTTTAAACTACGACCCTTCCAATGACCAAGAGGACATTGACAATGTCCAACTCACTAGAACCGTTTGGAGGGCAAAGCGTCCACGATATTTTAGCCACCTGGCTAAAAACAAGTGCGCTTCAAAAGCTCTGCCACGTTTTCGAAGGTAAGAAAATCTGTTTGACATGTAATGGATGACAAAAGCAGCATCATGAGTATTTACCGCCACGAGTTTGATCAAATGGCAGGGCTACCCTCGGGGTATTTGATCGCCAGAAAATACCCTTGGATGGGGCATCTTAACAACGTCTTGGCTCAGGAGGGAAGGGAAATTTCAACAATTAGCTAAATTTGAAAAGTTCAAAGATATTGTAGGGTCCATTTGATCGGTACATTAGCGCTGGAGGCTCCCCTTGTGAGATTTGGATTCCCCTGTGGTTAAATCAGTGCAGAATTAGCAATTCTTTCGTTTCTTTTCAGTCATTAGTGTATACAAGAAACGAAAATAGACGGTTGGCGTTTATTGACGTTGCTTTGTCAACAGTTCGTCTAAAACGGTGTATGGTATTTCAAAGGAAGTTGATACAAATCTCGTGTCACGCCATTTGGTCATGATTCAAAGACTGGATATTGTAAAAAAAACATTCTCATGATAAGGTCTAATAATCACGAGTTTTCAAATGTTTAGCTGAGCTGAGAAATACCCTATGTACCGTGACTACCACAGTGTTCTGATTCATCAACTATGGTTTTGAATTCGTGCAGTATTTTTAATTCAGGGCAAGAATCGCCCTGTCTGAACGAAATATTTACCAGTGATTTATATACTAAGTAAAGGTCTTCCTCGTGATAAGGTCTGATAATCTCGTGAGATCACACGAGTTCTGTAGTGAAACTTGGTTGTTATAATTTTCTTTAAAAATCACTCGTTCGAATCACTTGGCATTAGGCCGAGGACGTAAATGTTCCCTTAATCACTTATTGTTGGTGCTCAAAACTGCGTCAGAACTTCAAGACTGAATTCAATTTGCGCTGCTGGTATTTAGTTCCAAAATATGGTAAACATAATTCTGTGTATTGGAAACCGTCTGTCCGAGGACCCGCACATAGACGACGTTGAGACAAAGGTTAATGCACTGGACAGTGAGGCACGAGTAGTGCGTTTCGAACCTACGCTTGATGGCCACTTTGTCGAAATCACTGCAGGCAATGTTTCCCACAGTACTCCAAGCTGCCTTTTTGTTGTGGATGGCGAACGTATCCCGGCCGAGTCCATCACAGCTGTGTGGTATCTTTGGAATCCTGTTAGTAGACAGATGGATAATGGACTTCAAGGTAGGGTTTTGTGCGTTATGCTTGAAACAGCACATTGAGTTAACACCAGCCGTTATTTTTCTGCTGATTATTTTTCTGCAGAGTAATAAAAATCAATTTTCCTGTGTTTTTGCTAAAAAAATTTTATCTCTATGGTTTACCGTTACGTTCGATTTAGGGACCGAGGAGCTAATTATTTTTTGGGAGCTTTAGGGAGGGCACTTTTGTGATAGTGTTCCTGAAGCCCCCGGGGGGCTCAGGAACTCAAGTAGCCTGCGGAAGCAGAAAATAGTCAAAATACTTCCAACGTGAGGAAAAGCCTACGCACTCAGGTATATTTGTGACGGGCAGGCGCGAAAGCTCTTTTTTAGGTTTCAAATTAGCAAATTTGGGCTGTTTTAGCGTTAATAATTTTCTGGTGGACTAAATTTGGGGTAAAGAGATTGGCAGGACTTTTTTTATCGTTGATGCAAAGCACGCGTACCTCAGAGTTTAGAGCCTGTCAGGTTTAAATGTTTAAGCGGTTCATTGACCAGAGGTCATGTTACATCGCTTACGTAACTCTTCCTTAATCGGCGGATATGAAGGATTTTATTTTTAGATTTCGTTCTGAGCCGTTGGTCAACTTTTAGGCCAATGGGCCTTTGTTTTGGGTCTGATTTAGGATACAAAAATTGGCCCCATTTGCACCTCTCCGACACTAACATACCTGAGTACTCCTTCCCCTTTCCGGGCGGCGGTTCAGTCAAGCAAATAGAGACATAAATCGTCGCAAACGTCAGAGAACACTTGACATAACATCGACAGCCCCAGTTCCTGTTATCAGTCACAGAAATAGGGGCGCTCATTTGAATATAAGGTTAAGAGAGGCGCACATTAGAAAAATGATCGCTTATTGGAAGGAGGGTGTTACGGCATAGCATTTACGTTTTCTCGTCAGTGAAGATGTCACGGCACCCCTCAGTGCGATCATTCAACTTCGCAGGTTCTTAATTTAAGCAACATGTCATCTAAATTATGTTAAAAGTAATGCCAAAATGAGTGTGGTACAGGTATTTAAACTTCACCCATTTGTGCGTGTAGGAGTGTAGTCAAACGACTAGCACGTGAATTGGATTCTAGACTGAATCATATTTTATCCGGTCGTACTCGTTGAGGCACAGTCCACACAGTACTGTATTCTGCACTTTATAAGACCCGAATCTCGTTGGTGTCTCGCTCTACATCGTCTCTCTACATTATAGGCGCAAACAAGTTTACCAGCCAACATCTTAAGCTAGAAAAACTGTTGAGCAGTGATCCTACCATTGACAGGATGACAGCCATTGTTTTTTTTCAGCCAGAATAATCACATTCATACAGAAATTAGTTAATTTAAGTGAAGATGACGTCACGACAATAAAAGGATTGAAAAAAGGACTTATTTACGTTCAAAATGGCCAGGGCTAGCGTCCCTTTGCCAGTATTCAAATCTCTTTAAAAATTTGTGAGAAGCGTAACTTTAAATCTAAAAACAGATCACCTTAAATCCGGTGCAAGTTTTTCTTTTGTTTACTGAATTGACAGGATTGACACGAACTTGTTTTTAAAGGTTACATCGCCGACGACTTTGCCACTCAGGAGTGGAAAAGGGTGATACGTTCGTTAGAATCTTACCTCTCTCATGCACGATGGTTGAACCCCTTGGATGCCTTGGATATGGCGGACTGCAAGCCGCATCAGCTACTACTCGCACAGCAAGTTGGGCTGACTGTGCCGAAAACCGCCATCACGAACAACCCAGAAGCCGTGGAGAAACTCTTTGAGGAAGCGGATAACGGACGAGCGATTTTCAAAACTCTGACTCGGCTGTACATAGAGCCAGATATCGTAGCTTACACCGCTGAGATCAAAAGAGAATTCCCATCGGCGTCCCGGGCCAGTATCACTCGCAGCCCAGCCATTTACCAGGAGCTTGTAGAAAGGAAATCCGATTTACGCATCACTGTTGTTGGCCGCAAAGTGTTTCCCGTTCGCATCGCCTCACAGATTCTCGAGGACCAGAAAGATCGCTTGGATTGGAGACGGTGCCAGGAAAGAAATGAGCTTTACAGTGTAGCTGAGGTACAGATAATTATCATAAAAAACCCGAGTCTATCGTGCTTTTTTTGTTGAGTAATCGACGTCATAATTTGTTATGCTCAGATTACTTACCCATCCTATACGTCACACACCTCCTTTCTGGTCATTTCTTATTATGCACTAGCCCAGGTCATAGAATAGCGACCTGTGGTAGGGATAAGCATATTATAATCTAAATTTGATGCTCCTTGGCGTCATTTTTCGGAAGGGGACTCGGCAGTTAAATCTATACACTGATAAGACAGCAGTCCTCTGTTTTATTCATTTTATTTATTCATTTATTTATTTATTTTTGCTTTGTACAAACAAAACTGTTTTGTATAACCGGATTTTACTCTCAAAAGGACAAAGATCACAGTCAATACTTTAGTGGTGCAAACTGGCACTTTTATGCCACAAAATGCCATCAGGAGAAAAGCCTGCTATAGTACTTTGCTCCAGGTTGTAAGTACATATTGTGTCAACCTCTTTTACCCATCTTGCAATGTAAGCGCTTTCATTTCTTGTTATTACTGACCATGCTCCAGCCCAGGCCTCTTGTTTTCCTCCAGCCTTAAACTGAAGACCCAAAGAACTCAGAGCAGTTAAAGGGTGGGCTTGGTTTGTACCATGTTAGCCATCTTAGCACGATTCAGCAACATTGGTAGATTTGCTGCATGAAATATGATGACATAATATGAACAACGATTATCGTTTAGTTTTTCCGGCAAAGTCTTTTTTTCTTCTGCGCAATATAATATAAATTGATTGTATTGTGTTATCTCTACACCGCATGAGAACTTAAATGGTCAAGACTCCCTTCAGTCTCTGACTGGATCTGTTTTTTCCAACAGATGTCAGAGTCAGTTAAAGAGCGCTTACTAAAATTCCACGAGAAAGCAGGTCTGGCTTTTGCTGCTTACGACTTTTTAGACCTTGGTGATGACGTCATTTTTCTGGAATGCAATGCATGCAGGGCAGCGTGGCTCTGGTTAGAGATGGCTGTTGGTATAAATGTGTCCGAGAACGTGGCGCAATACCTTCTGGGTAAAGAAGAAACTGATACTCCTTGAGCCATGGACAGTGTTTAAATGAATTACAGCTGTTAGAGCGGTTTTTAATTGTGGCGAAATTACATTCGCGTTTACTTTGATTTTGTTTATTTCACTCTGCGATTGGCTAAAAAACTCGCGACAGTTTCTCAGCCAATCAGAAGTAAAACCAAAACTAATATATCCTGATTTGCCCGCACCCGTTTTTCCGCTCTTGACTCCTGTTACATGTATTTGCTTGGAGTTCTGATTGGTTTATCGTGTTCTTTACTTCTGTTGTGATTGCTTTGATTTTGGTCTTACGACACTCAATTGAAAACTGCTCTGTAATCCCTGAATTATTGAAGAGGATCCAATTTAGACTGCAATTTGTCATACTTGTGCTAAGCCATACCTAATTGACCAGGGGCCCGTTTCTTGAAAATCCGATAACTTTATGGGTTTGAGTTATTTTCGGAAAATCTAGTCATTAGATTTTTTCCATCATTGGTCTCTAGAAAACCCAGAAAAATACTGGCCTATTGACACTGGTCTCGTGAAATTTTGACAGAGATCTTTTGGTATTTTGCATTTTAACGCTTTCTGAAAATGTCCTCTGTGAAATTTCAATTTTTGTTTGTAGGCGAGTTACGCGTGTTCTGAACTAGTACTCTACCAAATTTCACATGGCGAGAAATCTGAGACATGTTTTTTCGTGCGGCTTACATTCACACCTCTTTAAAATGGCATAAGCCGCTGATAAAAGCGGTGTGACACGGGCTCATAGTCACGATACAAATGGAAGGG
>Ga0126336_10001014_pt1 | contig 13612 bp, 6 predicted proteins | sample SidCmetagenome_FD_92530 | JGI IMG/M metagenome (GOLD analysis project Ga0126336, IMG submission 92530) | Coral microbial communities from El Islote,Puerto Morelos, Mexico - Siderastrea C C metagenome | ecosystem: Host-associated > Invertebrates > Cnidaria > Coral | place: El Islote,Puerto...
GAGTAATTTACAGAAACAGTTAAAATCTGAATAATTAAAAGGTATTTGGACAACTTTGTACCATAGTGACCCTTAGTGACCCGACAGTTTCAAATTTCTGAAGGTTCGAAAATGGTCCAAATCACCGCAATTGCGAGGATCACGTTTTAACTCACATGGCGATTCCGCGACAAATGTAATAGAGTAATAAGCAGGGTGAAAGGAGTTTAATTGCACTTTTTCTTTATTGTGCTTTCTGTGCGAGCAAGGAGTGAATTAATCGTTTTTGTTTTGTTAGATGAACTCAAAAGGAGCCATGAAGATTACTGGTTATTAGCAGTTGCTTTCAGTCCTTGAGTATGGTCAACTGGTCAATACTGTCTCCTCTTGAAATGGTCGAAGTAGTTTGACACAAACTTCGAGATCGCAAATTATTGTTCCAGTTAATTGTCCATTGTCCTGTGCATTTAAAAACTACTCGAGGAAGAATTCAAGGAAGCGATTTTGAATACATTACTTACAATCAGCAACAACATCCCCGAGTAAACACAAGATACAACTCGCTGGATCTCGTCTTTAACAACGAATTCGAATCGATGATCGAAACATGACAATTAAGGTGATTCCATCGAAAAACAATTTGTAATGAGAATTTGTTGAAACTTCGCACAGTTACTATTTAAACCTAGTACATAAAAAAAATAAAATAAAAAGAGGGGGTCACCGTGTCTGATTTCACTCTATAGGGCTGTAGTATATAGGTACTTTGCCAGCTTTCGACAGCAATATTACAAAACCTATGCTTGCACCAGAGACACTCATTACTTTAACAAAGTTATTACTAGCAAAGAAATATAAACATTATTCTTATGATAGAAGAACAATAGTACAGTAAAACGTCTTAAAACTGCCGTAAAAATGAAACCAAGGAAATAATGGGCAAACCGAACGTCTGCACGGTTCCGGTGAGACGCCTAAAATCTGACTGCAAATAGTGAATTAACCGGAATATTTCAAAATTGAATAATGAAAGTCTTCAAATTTAAATATATCATGTAAAGTCGTATTTTATTTAAATAAATGGAATAAAAAAGTGGGGTCACCGAGTTCGTTTGGGAGAAAGGGACCATTTATGTCTCTGAACAGCTGCGCTTTCATAGAAAACCTATCAAGTTCCGAACGCGCGCGCGCTCGTGCGCGCCCTAATCCCGCAAAAAATGATGCGCAGAAAGGATGCGCAATGCAATTGAATGGAATCACCTTAAGTGCGTCGAATGTGGATCTAAGACGTTATGTCTTGTTATTCTTCTCGTTGTTCGAACACATTCTTGGCCTCGGTGGCCAAACTTTCTCAGAAGCATAAATCTGTTTGAAATGGGTTTACTTGTGTTGCGTGACTGCAATTTGTGAGAGAATTACATGAAAATACCCTGTGCGTTTACTCCTCTTAACGGGTGGCTTTTCAATTACCCAAGCTGGATTTTTTATATGTTACAGTATAATAACAGAACATTTCGCTGATGGAACTTTTATCATAAATTTCGATGTACTAGGACAAGAGTTTTGCCTGTAAAGTTTCCTCATTTTCAAGAGTTTGCCAAAGTGCTAATAATAGGAATCTTCGGGCTTTCAAAACGACATGAAAAAATACATCAACTTGCAATATTTCTATATCGTTAGTTTCCGTGTTGTAATTTGGTTACCCTTCTTAAATACAGAAGGTGATTGTGATACGTCAAGCCATCTTTCTTCACGAGCTATTTGAAATTACAGCAATTCTCAGCAAAATTTAGTGGCGGCAGGAACGCGAACACGGCATTTCACGTTTTGCCGGATTTCTTGAAAACGAAATTATTGTGGAAACTTTGATTGTAATTTTTGTAAATAGTTCATCAAAGGGTTTCTCCTGGCCAAATATGAAGAAATTCTATTTTTCGGTTTTGACGGCGAATTCTCGATATTTACAGTCAGCCGCTCTTAAGGTATCAGTCCTGCGTCTCTTTATTCCTGGATGGAACAGAATGGCCACCGGTGCTTTATTGTGTAAAACAGTTTATCAAGAAAAGACGATAGTATACCCTGGATCGAAGGTGTTGGATGTTTTAGATTGAAGGGCTTAAAACTTCTTAATTGTTCAAAATGTAGAGATTTCCTTGCGCCAAAAAAGTAGTTTCTTGACTGCTTTTAGAACTGCAAAAACTGTTTTCTACTTACAAGTCCCGCTTACGCGTGCCCTGGGTAAATTGTAGGCACTAATGGGCACGTTGGTAGCGGGCATTACTCCTCTTTCTACCAAAAGTAAAAAAGAAATAAAATAACCCATAGCAAGCACGTACGGGACTTCACAAGTTTCACACTTTGTCATCACTTGTTTTCTGATTACTTGTTATTAACTGGAAAGTACGCGCGTAAGGTATTTACATGCGAGTTGTTGACGTATCAGAAATAGAACGATAGAACGAGAGAGCGCAGCGAACGAGTGAGATTTCTGATACAAAACCAACGGGTGCGTAAATGTGTTTATTTCATAGTTACTGAGATTTTCCCGTTCAACGTTTGAATGACGCGTTGCAAAAATACTGTTTCACTTTGACAGCTGATTTCTGATTGGATGAATCGCTTTCCCACGTGCCAGAAAGTCGTTTCTCCATTATTACTGGATGATGGAATTTTCATCTGGGGATTTTCATACGATCGATTCTATCCGTAAAACCAGCTGCATACCGAGTTTCCTGCATTTTCTTGATAATTTATTCCTACCAGCTGTCTTGTTCACGAATGAAACCGAAACTGTGCTGCTTTTCCTCTTTCGAACAGACTGAGGCATTAATGTACCACACACAATTCTTCATGGTTTATTGGCTTGCTTGGAATCGTTTCTTTTTCTCTACACATTCTTATGGCCGATATTTAGCATCTGCGACTGATTAAACAATCCGCAATGGCCCTTTACTATTCTCTAGTTATAACTTTGACCCTTGTTAGCTATGATAGGCAAACGACTTGCACCATAGACTCATATTAATGAAATGTAACAAGCGCTGGGTGATTCCACTACTCCACATGTAGTTACGTTTTCCGTATGCAATCATCTTTATTATTTTAATTCGCCAAAACAGAACAAGACAATAATACCTACCTAAAAACCTAGTTACATCACCGTCACAACCAAGGAAAATACTGTTCAGCATCACGTCATCGTTCAGATCTAAATATTGAAGACTTGATTTTAGAAAAATGACACAAAAATCCAAGCAACAGAGTTGAACAAAATCAGTACGGCCCGTAATGAGTGCGCTGGCGAAAGGAAATACATTTCAATAATTAATTAGGGTTTTTTCCTGTTTTCCGAGAAAACTAATTCATATTATATGCTATGTCATTCTGTCATTGGGGGGGAGGGTGGGAGAGTTTCCAATTAACTGGTATCAGATGCTTTCTTTCTGTCAGCTACACTAACTTGTCCCGTCATGACTACTGTATTCTCTTCGCTTCCTTAGTCTGAAATGGGGCAGCTGATTAGAACATCAGTTTCGGACTATCAAAGGCGAATTAAAGAAACTAGCTTCAGGTACCACCCCCTTCCCCCTCCCAGACATATTTATAGCGAAACGCGCAATGGTGTGACCACTTTTAATTAATTCGCATACCTTATTGGTCTTATTAGATGATTTTTCGGTAACGTCAACTTCGCTATTTTGGAGTGTGCGTATTAGTGTACTATTTGGGGATGGAATGTTGGGATTCTATGTAAGAAGTTGTTGTCGTTTGGCGTAATATGAACATCACAAAGATGTCGTTGTTTTAATGGTGAATAAGTTCAACTGACAACCCAGCCCGGGGGGGTACTCCCTAAAAATTTGGGTGGGGGTGTGCGGCCCACTCCTTGGAACCCTTACCCTATTTCAGACCGAAATATGTGATTTTCCCTACCCTATTTCAGACCTGACCCAAAATTCTATACCCTATTTCAGACCTGCAAGGAACTGCTTCAATTTGTGTATACATTTGAGAAGGGCTTTAAATTTCCGATATTATTCAAAACACACTTCTCAAGAGAAGAAAATAATTTACGATCAAGGTCGGTCAGGTGTTCTCGTCGTTAACGGACTAATGAATTCGTTAACAGCATATTGATTCCCTTCGTTAATTGAATAATCCATTCGTGAAATAAATAATCCAATATTCAAATTGAGCCTCGATTCAATAATCGAATGTTGATTGGATTAACGAACAAAAGCTATACCATATATGAAAGGGAGTGCGACCGGCAAACATGGTGGACTTGAATAAAGAACAGGTAAGTTATTTTTAATTAGTATTCTAATTTTTGCATAAACACGCCATTAGTATAGAATGTTGTTACTTTTTCTACCGGCGTTGGTACATACGATTAATTTCCCTTTTTGATATTTGCCGTTTCGGTTAAACAATACTTGTGAATATTTGTAAAAGCCTACCAGTTTGATCGATCGATTGATCTTTGTTGTCTGCTATGACATGCAACCTTTGCGTTATTTTACAATCTCATCTTTCACTTTATATAAAAAATAAAATAGGCGGCGCCGCACATACCTATCTAACTTATATTAGGGAGGACCCCCCCCCCTCGGGCAACCCAGTCAATTAAGCTGCATGTGTCCCATGACGAACTTGGGCCTAAAAATGTCGCCACAGGAGTCGTAAAAAAGAAGAAAAGAAATCAGAAATCAACAGTAAATTTAACGCATATTCCTGCCCATGTAACCACTCCATAGCAGTTACTACCTCACTTTCACTTCTGCTTTGCTGTGAGATCAATTGCAGTCAATCTACGTCACGCGTGAACCATATCGTTGTAATTCGAACCAAGTTCTCAAATTTGCATTTCAATTTTGAACATTAGTTAGGAGATTCAGAATTCCCGTGGGAACTTTGTTGGTTAATCAACGATAAATAGTTGTGAAATATAATTTTTCTATAAAATATGAGGTATTTAAGAAATACCACATTTTTTTATCTGAATGGTGATGGTATTTTGTAGTTAATTCGCGACTTTTGATGTAAAATTTTCAACATTCCGTTCAATTCTTGGAATGTGCAAAGAGGAATTTTTGATGTTAGTTTCAAATTCGCAAATGCTGTTCACGCGTGACATAGATTGACTGTAAGGCTGTTGTGTTATCTCATTCGAAAATGATACCCACGAAAGCTACCCCACAGAAAGAATATGTAAAGGAATCACCTGCCTGAAATAAAATAATTGCAGCAAAGTTACCATGTACGCTACCCTATTTTGGAATTCTTTTGCATTTGTTCACTCGGTTTTCTCTAGTGACATTTGCAGAAAACTCTTTTTTTGTCTGAAAACAACGTTCATATCAAATAAAAAACCTAATACTAATAATAATTCAAATAAAAATAAAAACTGCTATTTCGTTACCTCCCAAGTACTGAAATAAACAAACGTATTATAGTGTACATTCTGAAATTACGAATCAGAAATGTTAAATACCTAGTCACTTTTACAAAAAAGAGTTCATTTCAGACTCACAAGAGAAAACCAGCCGCATACCGAGTGCTACTGCATTTCTTGATAATTTATTCTTACCAACTGATGTGTTCATTGAAATAAACCAGTAAAACCGAAACCGTGCGACCTCTTCTCTTTCGAACGACAATTAACAATCCAGTATAGACGCCAATATTGGCATCTGCGACAACCTTAATGCTGAATATTCTAACTAATTAAACATTCCGCAGTAGCTCTTTACTATTCCCTAGTTTTAACTTCCACCCTTGAACACTGTCAGCTGCACTGTGATATCCAAACGACTTGCACCATAGGAGCATAGTGAACAGAACAAGCGCTGAGTGATTCCATTACTTCATATGTAATTACCTTTTCCTCATGCAATCATCTATTTTAATTCGCCAGAACGGAACAAAACAAATATACTAAATACCTACCTGAAAACACAGTTACATCACGGAGGCCTACCATGGAGAATATTGCACAGCATCATGTCATCGTTCTGATATAGATATGGAAGACTTGCTTTTAGGAACTGTCACAAAAGTACAAATAACAGTTACGCGAACAGGATACTCTGATCCATCAACAAGACAGAAGATCAACAGTATAAAGCAAAGTATCACAGAGCGAAGACAGCAAAGTAAAACAACTCACTCGTTTAATCCACGTCTTCAAAGTGGTCCCTGTTACAGCATCTACAGATTAACAAACTCACTCACTGACTTCTCTCAGTCCCCGCACTCTTAATATGTATGATCGGAACGTTACATTACGTCATTAGCTAGAAGTTTCCAAATGACGAATATTCTATAAACATCTCAAAATTGCCAGACCTATAAATGGCTAAGGCGAAACGGAAAGTTCAAGAATGTTATCATTACAAAGTAGCTATAAGACAATGCAAAGTTGGTACATCGATAAATGTCGACTGTTGTCATGCAATATCGTTACAATTACGGCGCGTATATTGAGTGCGCTGGCGAAAGTGCATTTGAATAATTAATTAGGGTTTTTTTTTCTTTTTCCTAGAAAACTGATTATTATATTTATATACGGTATGCTGTATCATACTGTTATTGGCAGCGGGGCAGGGAGAGGGGAATGAAGGGGAGAGGTTCCAAATAACTGGTATCGGATACTTTGTATCTGACGTGTCTCGTTGTGACTACTGTATTCTGGTCACTATGAGATAGGGGTTAAAATAAATAAAATAAAATGTAATCCTTAGTCTGACATGGGGCAGCAGATATGAATATCGGTTTCGGTCCAACAAAGGCGAAGTAGGGAAACTAACTTCAAGTAACACCCGCTTCTCGCCTTCTCGCTCCCAGACATATTTATAGCGAAACGCGCACAAGTGTGACACAAGCGTTCATGTAACCGTCTTAGAATATGGTCATGCCCACGAAGAGTTTCGTTTTCTGTGCAGATTGTGTTTTCATATTTCAGTTTTGCACTTCACGCCTTCGAATCACGTTGCTATTTTGTGTACGACTTTTGTGGTCCTACTTTAACACGTGGCTTTGCGTTACGTCACGGTTGTTCACAGCTAGTGCGTATAAGGCATAAACCATTACAGGGGGGGGTATTCCCCATAATGGCTATACGGGGAGGCTTCGCCTGAAAGGGGTACCTTTTTCAGGCTTCAGGTATATAAAAGGGTAGGGATTTCACGAGCTGAAGTATATGAAAGGGTAGGGAAATCTGTCGTTTAGGTATCTAAAAGGGCCTTTAATTTTCGAGTAGATAATAATATTGTTTTTTGGTAACATCTCTTCCGGTAATACTGTTCTCCCGTAGTATTGTTCACTAACTGCATTCCAAGGGTTTAGGAAAGGGATGCAGTGTTCTTAAGTAGGTATGTGAAAGGAGTACCATTTTTCAGTGAAAGGTATATGAAAGGGGTACCTTTTCTGTCAAAAATGGTATATAAAAGGGTAAGGGGTTGGACATTGGGGCGGAGCTTCCCAGTATAAAACTTTGTTGAGTGCCCCCCCCCCCACCCCCCAGGGACCATTACACAGAAATCTATGAACTTGAAGCAGTTGTTACAACCCACGATTTGCTAGCTCTTGAAAGCGCGGCTGATATTTCCCACTTCTCGGAAGATGTACCAGACGGAAGCCCTCAGACGAAGCCAAGAAGCTCAACGCCAGCGATGCAAAAGAGACGCGAAAGTGGAGTTCAAGTACAACACTTGTAGTTTAGCATGGAGAAACAAGTCTCTCGTTCAGTCTGAACCACTATTAGTTAAGTCTGAGCCGTTCTTAGTTTAAACATTTGTCTTTAGTCTAATGCGTGTTGCAAAAGGATGAACGTCAGAATGATTTTAATTGAAGTAATAGTTTTTCTTTCGATTGGGTTATTGCTAATTCAAGGTAATATAAGGTAAGTTTGTATTTCTTATTAAAAGACAAACAAATGACCTGTGTAGAACATAATTGGCTCGACATCGCCATCTTCATTGTTGCTTTTATCGATTTAATCACAAATGTTTACAGAGAATTTTGCATTCATTAATAGGTTCTACTTAGTCATTAGTATGCTCAGTTCATTACGAGTTTCATTGGCTGCCCCACAAAAGCCGGACCGGCTCTGATCGCGTGTTCATAGATTCCCACCAACCAACGTGTTCACTGAAATGAAACCGAAAGTGTGCAGACTTTTCTTTTTCGCAGAACAATTTACAATTTACAATCCAGTATAGACGCCAGATAACAGACTGAGAGACGATGCACTGCACTCAATTCTTCATGGTTTAAAGGATTGCTTTGAATTGTTTTTTTGTTCACGGACAACGGACATATCTAGTATCTGTGCAGTGACAATCAGTCCTGAGTATTCTGAATAATAACGTTTTCTGATTGCTGACACTGTGATAAGGCCATCCCCATAAAATCTTTTGTTTCCCATCGCTCGGCCAGCCTAATCATTTCAATAAATAAATAAATAAATAAATAAATAAATACATAATAAAAATTCTGATTCCATTGCCCACTCCATTTTCTCGGTATTTATCAGGATTTTAAAATATGCCAATTGTAAACATCTTTAAGTGTTACTGTCATTTAAATCAGCCCTTTATTAATATACAGTGGAACATGACAACGGTAACAAAGTCCCCAGTATATAAAGAACGAAGTTCTTCAGCCCGACCAAAGTTACGGTAAAATGGATGAAACAGAGCTCCTATACAACGAACCCCACTACAACAAAAACCCCTTATAACGGACACAATCGAGAAACCGAAACTAAGAATTTACCCCGAGATAACGAATAAATTAGGTAAACACAATAATTACGCATAAGTTGGGCAAGCAAAATATTTACAGTATTGAAAGCCACAAGGCACAAAAAATAAAACCTAGGGAGAGAAGGGAGGGAAAAACAGCAAAGCGAGACCGCAAACTGAAACTGAGAGGAAACTTGACGCAAGTGACAAAAGACAAGAACCACGCGAGGGAGGCTGCCCGCAAAGTGTTTTGACAAGCCCGAACCATTAAATGTCCTATGGCGACTGATGTTCATGAATGCAAAAGAGTTCAACTCAGATGCAGACTCAGATGTATGCAGACCCCAAATCACATAATTTGTTTATTTAATAGCTCAAATCCGAACCACAATAGCTCAATTTAATAGCTCAAATCCGAATCACAATAAAACCGAACTGCTGAGGGTTACAGCACGACACTGTCTAATTTATTAACCAACCCTCGAGACGATGAAGATTTTGGTCGTTTTCCGACAAATTTCGTTAGCACGAGGTTTTTAACGAGCTCCCCCTATAGCGAACACAATTGTCGCTGCCAAAAAACATGACCAGGGGGAAACATTGACGACAAATGAACAAACAATCAAGCAAATCTGCAAACCAAAGAAAAAAGGGGCATTTCAAATTCTAATACTGATCTAACATCTGGTTACCGACGTTACGTCTTCGTTATATAATCATCTTTTTAGCCAAAACAGAACAAAACAAACACAGCAAATACCTTCCTGAAAAATCCCAGTTAGGTCGTCTGACTCGTCTGTCACAGAAGCCTACCGAGGAAAGTATACAGCAGTCATATTATCGTTCAGATATAAAGGTTCCTTATAAGAAATGACGCTAATAGCATTCAAACAACAGTTCCGAACAAAGTGAATGCGCTAGAGAAAGGAAGTCCTTTCGGAAATACACAATCAATGAGGGCTTTTTCCCGTTTTCCGAGAAAACTGGTTACATGTATCATATACCGTGTCATACTGTCAAATACACCGAATTATAAACCTACCTGATCACGAGAACCAGTTACATCACTGTCACAGAAGCCTACCGAGGAAAATATGCAGCAGTTATATCATCGTTCAGATATAAAGGATTTCTTGTAAGAAATGACGCTAAAATCGAACAACAGATCTGAACAAAGTGAGTGACTGGAGAGAGAACTACTATAGACTAATCAATAAGGGTTTTTTCCCGTCTCGCGAGAAAACTGATTACATGTATCATATGTCGTGTTTATATACTCAACATACCGTCAGGTACACCGGTGTGTATGACATCCTGGTTTTCCAGGATGGTAGCGAGCCGTGGTAAGCCGGAAGTGGTGATCAGTGATAACGGTACAAATTTCACTTCAGCTGGTAGAGAGCTACGCGACCTGGTCTTAGCTTTGGATCAACCACAGATCAAAGAGAATGCTACCAGTGACCGAATTCAGTGGGCTTTTAACCCTCCAGGCGGATACCATCATGGAGGGCTGTTCGAATCTCTAATCAAGTCCGCAAAGAAAGCTCTACGTTCTATCCCAGGGAGAGTCCAAGAGTACAGATGAAGAGTTGCTGACGGTGGTTGTCGAAGTAGAAGGAATTTTAAATGCCCGTCCACTGACCTACTGCAGCAGTGATCCAAACGACGAACATGTTTTAACTCCTAACCACTTCCTTCATGGTCAAATGGGAGGACAACTAGCACCACGAGTCGTAGACGATATCACATTCAACCCAAGAAGAAGAAGAAATCGAAGAAGAAATCGATGGCGTTTCGTTCAAGGCCTCATTTCCAAATGTTGGAGAAGATGGATGAAAGAATTTCTGTCAACACTGAACACCCGCAACAAATGGGTTGATCAGAAACGTAATGTCGCTCCCGGGGATGTAGTACTTCTCGTCGGCCCAAGTAACCCAAGGGGCAAATGGCCTTTAGGGCGCATTCAGGAAGCATTCAAAGGCCCTGATGGACATGTTAGGGTTGTACGCGTCAAGTCTGCAGGAAAGGGATACCTGAGACCCATAACAAAGTTGTGCCCGATGGAATTCTAAAGAACTTAAAGGAACAGAACTAGCATTCCTATTCGAGGGGGAGAATGTTCCGGCGAACAATTATTTTAGTAGTTTCCTCCCACGGGAACGGCCTAACAATGAACGTAATTAGTATGTTTTTCGCGCGTTGGTAGAACTTGATTAGTATTCAAGCGTCGATAGAACTAGTGTTTGTTTTCAAGAAGAAGAGTCGAAGAGTCGAAGATTCGAAGATTTAGAGACGTTGTTTTGTGAATTTTCCAGTTTTCTTCCGAAGCGCACTTTCGTAAAAATCGTCGAATTCGTTAGAACAGAAATAATTTTTTAATAATGAAACAATGCATACTTTTCGCTATCAGTTTCCCTAAAGGAGTTCAAGTGGTATCAATAGGCGAATCTCGGAGTAGTGGTTTAGTTTAGTTCTATAAATGATAAATTACTTAACTCTTTCTTGTACATATAGTCCTCGTTCTGAGCTCCTCTTGAACTGAACGAAGGTTTGTTTGGATCATTTGAAATCGAAGTAACCGCTTGTAGCACTTAGCACAGACGAACGGGTCGCTTGACGAAAACACTTTAACTTAAAAATCTATTTCCATGGCGCTTTCAGCTGTTTCCGTGTATTCTCACAGTAGGGCTTAAAGCAAACCTACAGAAAACAGTCGTTTTCCAACCTCGTTCCCGTGGCTTTTCCCTTATGTTATTTAACATTTCCGACGATTTTCTGGGACACATAAACAAAACAAACAAAAGGCTCAAAGGAAAGGAATCAGGGAATAAACATTACCCAGGAATAAGCTGTTCGTTTTAGCAGAAGTTTGTTCGGGAACGGTGTGTGACAAACGAAAAAAGAAAAACGTCTGCGTTGGATGCTTCTCAGCCCTTGAAGCCAAAGATGAAGTTAATACTGGACTAGATGTGATCATATCTAGACTACCTACTGTAGTTCTGAAGGGCACCATATTCGACACTATCTGCTTGGTGACTGTATTCGACACTATCTGCTTGGTGACTGCTTGGTGAAAGTTGATTTAGTGCTAGAGTGGGCACAGAAAACAATGCTTTACCAACCTCCTTGAGCCCTTCACGGTACAGAGAAGATAAATTAAAATGAGCAGAGTTTACTGAAATTGGGTGCTCTCACGGACTATGCGTGACCAATACCTACTTTAAGTCCAGGGATCGACAGAAAGGTCTCGGCGACACCAAAAATCTCAACATTGGCACCGTGCAGCTAGACCTCACCATCACCACGGCCAGGCCTTCAGCACTCCACTACGTCCTCCTCTCCTGCAGTTTGCAAAGTGCTGCTTTTGACAGTAATACCCCCTCCCCCCCCCACTGGCGAGCAGAGTTCGCCTCTCTCCAAGATCTGAAGAGTCCTACTGAATGACAAAGCAGCTGTCCATGGCTTCCACTGACTGGGTGATATGGCTTTGCGCTTTGCGCATGCGTAAGGTGCTCGCCCCACTCAGGGTTAATAGCCAGGGGTTGTGTTGTGTGTGCCTCTTGCTTTCAGTGTGTTTTTTTATTTTTGGTTGCGTGCACCACAGCCGGAGACAAAATGCCCACACCAGGAATCAACACCAGATATATTAGGATCCCAGAGAGAGCACAACAGGTTCATCGACCGTGATTTTGAAGGAGCACTGGAGAACTTGGCATTCGAGGATTATAACATTTAGTCAAGGTGGACCGTTTCGAGAAAGGAGTTTATAGTTTTGAGAAAGGAACTTATGGTACACAGAAGTCCCTTTTCTGCGGTCCTCTGCTGTCTGCTGTCTGCGGTGGGAACGCGTTCTTTGGCTGACACCATGCACCACGTGACGCTTTTGAACTATCCCTAAGCTCACTCAACATGTACAGTTCAAACGCGAGTGGAAGACTTCTACAGGTGTAAGCTTTTCTTCATCATCTAGCTTCTAAAAACCTCTCTCATTTGCCGTTTGAATGAAGCGCCAGTGCACGGTGCCAGTGAGGAGCTGTTGAACAAGGAGAAGGAAGGCCTGATCGCCGGCACACTGTCCACAGTCTCAATATATTTTAACCATGCTAGGAAGGGGGTATAATTTGCTTTCTAGTCTAAAGTTGGGGTTAGATTTTAGCTCTTTTGGCCAGCCTTATCGAAAAGAGACTAGTTTGGTCTAGAGTAGCATATCTTAAAGGCCCTTAAGTATCTTTAATGAGGTCAGATTTTCAAGCTTGACTCGTCACAAATTCTAAAGAATCTCTTCGCCGAGGAGAAGTGCTGAAATAAACCACGGGCCGTGAGCGATGGCAGCACCCATCCTACACTCGCATTCAAGTACTCTAGTACCTACTGCACTCCTTCCAAATACCGCGGGGTCCCGGGTAGCAGCTGGTAAGTAGTAACCCAACCGCATCAAGCGCAGTCTCAAGCGCATCATTTTCGGACTGAGCCTGCGATGACAAACGCCGCTGATTATGGCGGCCGTGGGGGAGCAGCTTTGTTTGTTTTTAGATTTTAGCTCGGAGAAGCTTGGTCCGGATATTCTTTGGTACAATCCATCGGAGAAATATCAAGTGCACTGCAATTGCTCCACAGGGGTGAAAGTTTTCTCGGTAAGTGATAATTAAGTTGATGTTTCAGCTCGATCGACATGCACTCACCATCAGCATGAAAATGTTTCCTGGAAGTTGTTTATAGCAAGGTTGAGTTTAAACTTATACTTTTTCCATACTGGTAATTCTGTGACCTTCTGAGAAGTTCGTAAGGCATAAAGAGAAACAAGATGTTTTTAGTGGTGCTCAATCATATGGTACAGGACGTACAATCTCTACTTGAATTCTCATATCAGCTATTGTCTGTGGTAC
>Ga0126336_10001015_pt1 | contig 13592 bp, 7 predicted proteins | sample SidCmetagenome_FD_92530 | JGI IMG/M metagenome (GOLD analysis project Ga0126336, IMG submission 92530) | Coral microbial communities from El Islote,Puerto Morelos, Mexico - Siderastrea C C metagenome | ecosystem: Host-associated > Invertebrates > Cnidaria > Coral | place: El Islote,Puerto...
CTTGGAAAAAATGCAGTTTGTTATATATATTAATATATAATATACGTATGAATTACACAATATCAACTGCAGGACAGAGAACAGAAGAGAATGAGATCTTACCAGAGATTTTCGTAAAAACAAACAAACAAGGCGGGTCGTCTTTTTCAAGCTGGAAGCCATTTTCACCCTGGCCATCCGTCGCGATTTTAACAAATCTGGGTCATTTATATGATACAGTCCTTTTATGGAAGTTTCAAAACATTTCTATTCACAGTCATGACTATCGTGCACACGAATAATGCTGTACTACCGACAAATCTCATGGACATCAGACCATGCAACACTCACGAAAGAACTTGGCAAATGGAGTGTAATATGTCAAAATTTAACTTACTGCCCATAACGAACAAGAAAAAAGTCCCATGACTGCTCACGAGTGTTGTGCTTTCTTGGCCTCACGGGCTTGTACACAGTCACTGCAGCAAGATTCCTCATGAGCCAACAATGCCATGGGGTTCCTGTGCAAACCACTCGAGCCTTGCAGCAAAGAGGTCAAAGAACTTGCCCACATATCACCCGTTAATTCTACGCTCGATTATGCGTCCCTGGTCTGAAGCTCTCGCACAAACAGTGATCTAAGAAAGATTGAACTCGAACACCTCCAGATCAGTGAATGCCGAAGGTATGTCTTCTCCATTTACAACATACTGTAACGGCAGAGCAACATAGTAAGTCAGCTCACTGGGGTGGAACACTCTACAAGGTGAAATATTGCTACAACAACTATACTTTTCTTTAAATTCATGACAAAGCAACTTCCTTACATAAGACGAATTTGGCGCAACGAATGCACACATCATCAGTCCATCGTCAATGCAACGTCCTACTTCACAGCCACTAATTCTTCCCAAAGACTATAAGAACACGGAACTTACTACCTAATGAAGCTGTATTGGCATCCAACTTGAGTGCATGTCCGCCATGTCTGGCAAACGATCTCTACGGGTCTCTGGTCACCTGCGCACACTAATCCGCTAGTAGTGTCTTAAGCCAGCTTGTACTAATGTAGGCCAGCTTTGGCTATTTCGTATAAGTTAATATAAAGTGAAACTATTTGCAGTCACTTCTCCTGGCCATGCATTAAAGCTACAGTGCGTTTGGGATTCGATCCGCAACGCAACCGTGAGGTTTCATGGACTTCCACTGGTACACCTGAACGGTGAAAGAATTTTGAAGAAATAAGTGAAGTCTACTTACGTCGAATAAAGCTTATGGGCCTTATGGACGCCTGCTTTCACACCGAGAAACACGGTGAAAAGAAGCGGGCTACATCGGCAAAAGTTTACATCACTGATTATCCTGATTTGCAGTTTGATTATAATTTAATTATGTAATATATTTCTTTCCTTACATGCTATACAACTAAAGGATCTTTATCTTCGTGGTAATTGGTGGTAAATAGAAGAAATAGTACATGTTAACTGCAAGACGTTTTACCTTGTGGCTCATAAGGAAAGCGAATCACGGCTCTATCGTTATCGATGAGACTCAAAAAGTTAAATAAAAGCATGGCTTTCGGGCAAGTCTGAGCATGTTCTAAGAAGGGATTTACCCGGCACTGTGATTTGGTTGGACAGTGCTCTCATTAGTTCAATGACGCAATGTTTAACTCGATGGCCAATAGGAAGAGAGTTATTTTCAAGGCGCAAGTTTCAAACGTATTGAGGAGCCGGAAATCCATCTAGCCCATTTTTCGATAGCTACAGATGCTGAACGACCTCGTAGATAAACTTTGCAAGAATAGCAACACTTGGAAACATGGGCCCAACAGATTCAACTAGGTCACACCAGATAAATTTCACTTGTAGCTTAATCTTTCTATCAAACTTTAGAACAAGAAGAACATTTTTCTCTAGAAGTTAAATACTTAACGTTAGCAATTTGCAAATAGCTTAATTATGAAGCCCCACCACATTGCCAACACGTTTATAAAAGATTAGACTGAAGGTTTTCTTTTCTTGTCACTGACTGACTGATTGATTGATTAATTAATGCAGCGCGATTTGCATCTGATAATCGCAGAATAATACAGCTTTATTCAAATATCATAGCTACCACGACTGCTATGAGTCATTAGTATAATTTTAATGCTATATTCACCGCGCTACCCGGTGAAGATAACATTTCAAGACGCGGCTGCTAAACTAAGTTACTTCTTTCGTGTGTTGTTTGTTAAGTTTTATCTGGTTTTTGTTTACTTTTTGATGTCGACATCTCAAAATTATACTAAAACTACACTCAGTCACGCGCTGATTTTCCATATTTGGCATCTTACTGTATGCAGCCTTGACTGGCGGGTATAACTGTCAACGTATGGAGAGCAAATTAGGCAAACCGAAAACTTTCGGACTATTGTCAAAAGCGCTTTAAAATGCAAAACCTTCAATTGTCCTATAATCAAAATAATTTTGTCTAAAAGAAGCAGGCAAAAACTCTGTAAACGAGAGCTTCTACAAAAATATACCACCGTCTATGTATGTTTGAATGCTGCAAATTAACCAGGCCAGCTGAAGAATTTGCCGAGATTGTACGGTTTCCTGATCGCGTGACGATAACTACTGCTAAACCCATAAAAATTCAAAGAACGTAAACATTATCAAAGCTTTCTTTAACAACTACTGATGTAATATGCAGTGGAAAATAGATGTGGTTATTTACCCTTACCCACGGTTTCCGACTTGGAAACTTGCTCATTGGAAGGGACAATACTTTGAAATAGACAGCCCCACGAGATAGTCATAGGTTAGATTTTCGTCAAAGGAACAAAGATCGTCCATTCTACCATAAAATCCCCATTACAGGCTTGGGCTTATATGACGTAGTAAGGGATTTTAGGTTGTCAAACGCAAAATATTGCGGTCTAAGTGAATCGTTATTTTAGTCAGTTTAGCTATTTTAAATAGTTGCCTCCTCGGAGATAGAGTATGGTTATATATAAGCGGGGGAGCTTTATCACCGGGGTTTCACAGTACATAGCCGAGAGCTGAAGAAGGTAAATGCATAAGACTATACTAGATTAAGCAAGATCGATGAACGAAGACCGAAGTTAAAGTTACCTAAGGTCAGGAGGAATTGTGATCACACCAACCCCCCTCCCCCCCAAGTATGCTGTGGTCGACCTACGCTGTCCATGAGCTTCCATGTGGAGTTTTGCGTTTGTATTCACTGTACTTAATTGAAAAGAACATTAAGTGGGTGGCTTCTGAACGATGTCGTAAATCAAAGTACACGTTTTAGATAAAAGAAATAAATGGCACTACAAGCAGAATCATCAAAGAATCGCGTGTGGAGTTTGTCTAGAAATCTGGTGGTTCTAGAATCCCATAGAAATATACCAGTGTTAGATCTAGACTTCCCCTGACTGAGTAGTCTGCCGATCGAAAATAATAGAAAACAATGGAGAGCGAACGTGATTGAAGGCCTGTATTTATGCAAGCATTGGACCAGTGTGCTTAAAACATGTAACAAAGTAAAGCTTATTCGAAATACTACCGTTTGGATGTTCGTGCCCAACATAATGTTTCTATTCAGTTTACTTACCGTGCTGTGAGTAAGCGGCAAGCCAAGATAAAATTACTGAACTGAATAATTACATGAAACGAGAATTTATTAGAATATTATAATACAGAGAAAGAATATGCGAATACTATGTTTATCCTTGTGGTCGGGATCCCTCACATGATGCCGGGGATGTCTTGGTGACAGGGAAAGTTAATGATCCCGAGATTGATTAGAAAATGAAAGTGCTACCTACATGACATACAGGCATATATGTGACATTTAACCATCGTCCTTCTCTGGAGAAGAAGGAGGCCAGCTTACTTACTACTAATGACCTTTATATCCTTGACATGCGGAGATTGGATCTAGAAACATCTGAAACAAGGGAAGCTGTTTGGTTTTAGGCAGTGTATGGCTTCCGAAGCTATAGTATTAGGTTCATGGAGATTATGGAGTCCTACATTCCTCCTAAAACCTTTAATTTGCCGTCTCTAAATGTTTACCTTCTAAACTTATAAGTGAGATGAAAAATGTGAATTACAGGAGCACAGCACCAATGCATTTTAACAGTCAATGTGATAATAATTCATAAATCACAGACTCCAGGTTTGTAATCTAGCGACATGACTGTGGGATTGACTCTACAAAAATATAATGGCCTGTAAACTTACCACAGAAGCCTAATACCCAAGAAGGCCGTTACCAAACTTGTTCTTTGTGACATAATGTATCAGTTGATCATTAGGATTTAACCATCGTTAAACCCAATGAAGTGTTCAACTATGTTCAATTTATAGTATGGGAGAGCAAAATGCAAATTATTCTGTAAACGTAACTCTTAAAAACGATCACGTGACCAGTATACAATTTCAGGGGAAGTAAGGCGTGATCTTCCCGACGTGCCTTGCCGTTGTCTTCGTTGTCTTTGCAGGTGGTGTTGCCCAATAATCGCGAACAAATAAAACGGAAAACACTAAATTGTAATGGTGGCCGACCAAGAGGGAAGAAAGATAAAAACGTAAGAAGTAGCGCCTTCGTAAAAAAAAAGCAAGTGCAAACAAATGACCAAAGCACCGAGAGAGTCCCCAAATCATCGCAGTTAATCTATCAGTAATGAAAACAGACTCAACAGACTGAGCTCCAGACTAGCTGAGTTGACACCTTTTGACGCCCTTTTGCTTTGACGTGCGTGAGTGCTTATTGCTATAAGTGGATCTTGCGCTTATATTAGTTCCCTTGTCGTTAGAATACAAACACAAGGAAAATGCTGAGTTTTGCTTGTTATTCCTTGTATACCTTTGACCGGTGCACACGTGTATGCTTTCATTATTGGTTTTCGGACATTGGTAGTTCCGCGTCAACAAAAGTTACACACAAAGATTTCTCACGGACTTTTCTTAGCTTGATAAGTACAATATATATAAATATGACGAAAATAAAGAACTGAACAGTATAAATATGCCAGTGTAGGCCTGTCGTATCGCGATGTAAATCGCAAGATGACAAACCTTAGCTGGCCTTCAATAAGATAGCTTCACCTATTCCCATGTTGAGTGAACCGACTAAACTGCGACACGACATATTGCCGGTTCAGCACGCAAAATAATGGAGGAAAATGTTTGAAGTAGGAGCAGTGGGTAGGCAAGTAGGTACGAAGTGCCTTTTCGTTTGTCTGGCGGGTATGAAGGACGAGACTTTATGGTAGAAGCACTGTGTCCGCCAATATGTTTAAGAAATGTAGTTATGCGTCGTTCTTACCTCCCTTGATAAATATGTCTCATTCAGTTAACTCAAATCAGCTTCTTCTCCAATCCAAATAAGGTCTGCCAACTGGCAGAGATAACCTAGAACGGCCATCATACTTCTTAATGTATGCACTTTTTTGTTAGTCATACATGTGTCTATCTCCTCAGTGCTTATCAGGAGAAACAGTATAATTTAACATATGTTTGCGCATGTGACAAACATGCAGGTAACTTGTCATGGCAGACTTTTGGTGTACATTTGTTAAGGCGGCTTTCTCAATGATGCAAATGTAAGATAATCTCAGGGAACGTAACGACCAGAATCCGTCCGAACTGAGTTGTATAGAACACTTTTCGTATTTGAGTCACGTGATTGATCAAACCCAGTTTTGTATACAACAGGACAACAACAATAAAACGTTGACTAAATTGGACGGTTGACGATGAACTATTGAACAGATTTTTTTAGAAATTTCCTCTCAGCAAGGAACACTTTGCAATGAGGCTTGGAGCTTGACATAATGGTTCGTGATCGCCTTGTCCTCCATCTGCTTGGATACTTCGAGATGCTTATTTCTGGGGATTTCTCGGTTTATAACCAGATCGATATATTAAAACGCGTCAGACTTCATATTACTGAGGGAAAGACGTACTCTGGGAAACTCTACGTGAGCGTGCTAAACAAAAAAATATTAATAAGCCGCCGTTCGATACGTTCTCATGTTCTTCTCGCCCAACTATTCCTGAGCAGAAGAGGACACTGCTCCTATTCTAGTTCTGTAAGTGCGTTTGAGTTGTTTTTCTTTGAGACAAAAAGAGACGTTTAGATGATTGCAAACCGCGCACTGTATGTGAGCGTGTAACGCGCGATACGAAAGAGATATTCACACGATCGTAAAACACGCGCGCGATCAGATGCAAATGAATTGCCAGTGAAACCAGCTGAACGGAAGTGTCGTGACAGTATAACATTGTTATGATCATGAGATTTGTAATCGGAGACACAAGTTATTATGCAATAAGTTTTCAGTGAAACGGACTGAGCGAACACTCAGAAAGGTGCTCTCTCCTCCACAGAGGCTCCTTCTAGTTGAGAGAAAAATCGGAAACAGGGAGAAACTGAGAGATAAATGAAGAGAAATGAAAAAGGAAAAGTGGGGTCGTGGGGGCGTGGGGATGATGGCCGCGCACGTTACATTTTTGCTCTCTAGTCTCCACTCCGTTTGACAGAGAAACCCGACGTGTTCAATCGATAAAATCGATAATCAATAAAAATCCATAACAATCGATAAAAATTAAATAATTGTACTGGAAATCGATTAAAATCGACAAAGGGATTTGTTGTGAGTAATTGATAATTATCGATTTTATCGGCGCAAAACTTTTCCACGTGTTATAGGGTAGGGAAACATCAGGAATCTGTGAACGGACTTACTTAGAAACTATAACTACTTCCGTAAACGATTCTCGAATCGAACGGGTACATTTTCAAACCAACAGGCCGGTACAATGTTTAATTTGAGTCAGTAGGGAAACGTAACATAAAAACTGATGCTTGCTTAGAAACTCGTGAAACATATTATAAATTAACTATATTTTTCCCTTTTTTAAGGTCAAGACATGGCTCCACAATTCAACTGAATAAAATATATTCTTGTAACTTATTTGTATGCTTTCGTTGTCCCTGATAACTATGACTATAAGAGGGCGAAGAGGGCTGTAAGCGGGTAACTCAAATTGTGCCAATCAGCTAAACACCCTAACGAAGTAAATGAAAAGTAAAGAAAAACAAATGATAAGGCTGAGCGCTAGCTGAACACAGCTCTCTTTCAAGCGCTGTCTCCGAAGAGGCAGCTTTGTTGCATTTTACTGGAGTGAAAAATGTGCAGTCCTCGAGGACGATAAAATCGATACCATTAAAACTGGGATCGGTTGTGAGTATCGATTTTTATCGATTGATCGATAAAATCGATAACGTTTAATTTAGAATTATCGATAATTATGGATCAATCGAACGGTTTTCTGGTGTCGGTTTTTATCGATTGATCACGTCGGGAGAGAAACGAAACGAGAGGTACGATATGAGGCCTCTGTGGAGAAAAGATTGGGAAAGTGCAGGTTTTGACATTTCGGAGTTGTAGAGCATTCTAGAATTGTTCTAGGCAGAAAAGATCATTATGAGAATAGGAAATGATTTGAAAGAAGGAACCTGCCTTTTGGACCCGTCTAAACATTTAAAGGCTCTCAGTCCTCTCAGTAAACTTTTAGCAGGGGAACCCAACGAGAAAATTGTAGCAAAGTACTTGAAATATCATTTTCTTTCTTTCCTAGATTGTTTCAGAGCTTTTTAAAGGCTTATTTGTGTAAGCTAATGCCGATTGATCTGTTCGGATTTTTTTAGCTGAAAATTTAGGCAGCAGAAAATTTTAGGACACAGAATCCTATCCGCCGAATTTCCCGGCGAGCTGCCGATGGCTCTCCGAAAATGCTAGCTGACCTTATTTTGCACTCTAAACGACACATTTGTCCCTCCGAAAACAATAGGAACTAATAAGGCCTCTAGTTACGAAAGTCCGACGTGATGTTTCGTTGAACCTCTAGCTTTCACTGCAATTAAATCCGAATATTAAGGCCTTCCAAACAACTATTCCTTGAAACGAACCGTTGGGTGCCCCTGTTTTAGAATTGTTCATATCTCTTAGCTGACTTTCTAAGCCGTTATTTAAACCGTTTAAAGCGTCTAATGGTCTAGAATGGTCATATCTGCTGTCCACGACTTTCTAAACCGTTCTAAAACTTCTTAAGTGCCATTGTTGGAGACTGGGCTTGACTTATGTTGGAGATTTCAAATTGTGTGCCGATTAAAAGAACTATTTCAGGTTTTGCGTCACATACATGTTAATCAAAGACAAGACTACAGCGTGAATGACAAGATGAGGACAGTGCATTAGTTAAGTAAACAAAAATATCAATACAGTTGAACCTCTGTAATACGGACACCGAAGGGACTGAGCAAAGTGTCCATGTCCGTATTGGAGAGGTCATCACGATGACGTCACTTTTAAGACTCCACTGACACTGATTAAAAGTGTTCAGTAACGAGAAACAGCCCCACACTCGCCTTTTAACTGGATCTAAATTGATTACCGGGTGGCGTGAAATTTTCGAAACTTTCGCGGATTTTCCCTCGATCCGCGAAAACTAACTCCCGCTAAGAAATTACCAGCGAAAATTTACTTCATGTATTTAGGTTCCTGAATATAATTTCAGTTAATTTGAGCAATATTACGACCTTCCTCTTTACAATTACAACATATAAACGAGCAGTCTCTGCGGTCTCTGGGTAAATTTGATAACAACCGTGGACGAGACCATTTTCTGCCTAAGAGCAAACCATAGTCAATCAACGACTCACAACATGAGCACAGTAAGTACGTAAAAAAGAACAAGACAATACTAGTACCGACTTTCCCCTTCGTGGTCGTTTGGCGCTCCTTGAATGCTTTCTAGAAGCCATTGCCGGCATATATTCAAGGACATTTGTCATAGAAAATTTTCTCACCCGTATACATGGACAATTCATGACGTAAATACTATTTTGTTAAAGAAAACTTGCCATGAAAAATTTGCCCGTGTGCATAAGGCCTACCCTGCTAAAAGAAGTGGACTTGTAATTGACAAAGGCAACTATCGAGTGCTTCAGTATGCCAGTTTTGGCAAACTGCACAAACGGTTACTAGTAATGCAGATAACAAAGCGAAACCGTTGCCAATGCAATACTCCAGGCTTTTAGAACAACGAGCTTCTTAATTTGGTACCTTTACATGTCTTGCTGTATTTATTATTATGTTGGTAATTTTTTAACTTCGACCTCTTATAATTAGTTTCTTTCAAACCTTTTACTCTGAAGGCTTGCAGACACGTCTTTTAAAATCAAGATGCTTTTCTTTTTTTCTTTTTTGTGTTTTTTTTTGTTTGTTGAAGACGCGAAATGCAAAATTTGACCACTTTCGGTCAGGACACGTTGTTGAATCAAGTGACCGGTAAACGTAATTTTAAAATTAAAATAATAAACTTCAAATCCCATGACATTTTTAGCAAAATGAGACAATTTTTGAAAGAGCTCTCTTCCAATGTAGAAATTAACAAAGTTCGTTAGTAGTGATTGTAGCAAAGACGAAATTTCTTTGTTAATTGAGCCTGCGATCAGGCTCCGTTTTTGTTTCGCTCGGTGAAAACATAAAACATATTGTTCAAAGCAGGAGTAAGCTAACCCAGGAATAGTGTCAATTTTTAATTCAGTCTGACAGCCAAAAGATGAGGATTCCTATAAATCCTTTTATGCCAAACATTTTGACTTTGGTTGCTTTCAAACGGCCAGCTATTTTTAGCAGTGAAAACTCTTTTTAACAAGAGAAATAGGAACCTTGGTTAACGTTTAATCCCGGGTTAGTGTTAAGCGGCTTTCGAACAACCGGACCCAGGCAGGGAAGGTGAAACAATTTTAGTGAGCGACCCACGTGAGAGAACATAAGAGGCATGCTAAAATTCGGCCTGACGGAAGGTTATCAATTGATTGATATCTACAGTCAAAGAAAGCTCTTGATCAGGCTTAAGCCGTTTGAATCTCTGACCGCCATTTTCGAGCCGAGCTGTAGCCTGTTCCAGGCGTTTAGACAGTGAAGCACGAGCGAAAATAAAGCGCGAGCGAAAAACGAGCGAAAGAGCGGGAAAAAACGAGGGGAGACTGGGGAAGAGGACGTCCTTTTCCCAAGTCTCCCCTCGTTTTTTCCCGTTCTTTCGCTCGCGCTCCACTATCTAAACGTCTGGAACAGGCTAAGCAGAGCTGCGGATGACTGGCCGCTGGGAGTTAGGCCAACAGTGAGTTTTTAAAATTTGCAGCTTTGAAAAGTTTAACACAACGTTTCGATGTCTCCATGACATCATTTTCAAATGAGAAATTAACTCATCTATATTTTATTTTCTCAATGATGTCATGGAGACATCGAAACGTTGTGTTAAACTTTTCTCGCTAATTTTTATCCTTAAATGTTTATCCAAATTCAATCTGATTCGAATACTGTAGCTTTGAAATAGTGAATACATTTGCCAAAATCTTTCGGACGCGTCAGAAATCATTAGCTGTGGGAAATTTTATTGTTACACCGAATAGCAGCAATCCGTCAAAATTGAGTCAAAAGTAGTCAAAACCAGCGAAGAAATGCTGAACTGGGGTAAGAAAAGTTCATAACGAAAACTGAATTAACACATAATCGAAATCAAACAAATATTGAAATTTGGTTCTCATAGAAGCTCAAAGTTTCCTAAACAAAGAGGCCATACCAAATTGTTGCTACAAAAATCTTAGGACAAGATACAAAGTATGCTGGCCTTTTGTTTTTCAGCTTACAATTCCCAAAAGGTCGTAGTTTAGGTTAAAATTTCTTGAAATTAACTGATCTTTCCACGACCATTCTAGTGGCAAAATTTCACAGAAATACACCAATTGTTAACTCCTTTATAACGTTTTTACATCAGTTGCTATAAATAGGAGTGAAAGGGTGAGTAGTGGTTAACTATTATTTAAAGTTAAAACAATCTCACAAATATTCAAATTTTTCTGCTTTATCAGAAAGGATTCCACAGAAAAAAACACGCATGTTTCCTTTGCTGCGACCGAAAATGGCCGCCATTTATTTTATTTGTTAAAATACGCTGACACACAGCCTGACTTGGTCAGCATAGGATACGGCTTTATAGTTTACAGATTCTAGTGATATAAATACTGAAAATTATGTTCTATATCAGACAGTCTGTCTATGGTGGAATGTCCAGATTCCTGGCGAGTTCCAACACAGCTGGAAAAATTGTACATTCACCTAAGAAAGAAAACGAACAGAACCCGTAAGACAACGCATACTCCAAAAAACGAATACCCTTGACTTTTAACTATCATTCTCGAACTCATTAATAATTCATAAAGAGAAAACAAAGGAAATCACTACCGTGACGGTGGTGTGAATAACGGAACTTAATTAGCATAAAACTTGGCGAACTTTTGTTTTGAATTTTCCCAAGAATTATGAATGGTTTGAGGAGCCATATCAAAAACTCGAAAGCGCGTTTCATCAGGTATCCAAATGCCTCGATGTGGGTTAAAAAAACTCGGCTGCACCCCGTTTTTTCAACCCACTTTTCAGTGTTAAGATATCCTGATGAAACTCTCTTTCTCGTGTTTGATATATTACGTCAAAAAAAAAAAATCAAGACACAGCTGTAGTGGAAGATCTAAGATCGAAGTCTTCGGTTAGAGCGTTCAATTCAACGCGAGATTAGGCATAGACTACTTGTGACGTTTTGAAAAGTTTCCAGTTTTAAACTTCAAATGCGGCTTATTTGCGGGTGCGGTTGTCTGCTGGTGTTAAGGCACCAAAAACAACCCGCGGTCTGGAGAACGTCGGTCGACCAATTCACCTAGCGACTCGCGTTCACAATCACCCATTTTGTAATATGGTGATCCCGCGTAAAAGAAAACGGAAAAAAAACGAAAAGAAAAAGAAGGGGAAAAAACGAAAAAGGAAAACAATATCCCCGAGCTGGACTTGAACTGCACCTGTCGATTTCGATTTACACTGTTCAGAGAAAATTCGAGCACATTGTACATGACGCCAAGGGCGACACCGGGGTACACAGACATGACCACGGAAATCAAGTCGCGTAAAATTCACCCATTCAAAACTATGGTGCTCCTATGAACAGGCCCTGACTGAATTGGATTCCACATGTCAAAAACAACAACAACAACAACGCTTAAGCTTGCCTAACTTACCTGTTCTTGGTGTGACCTCACTCCACCGTCTCAAAGTCGCACTCACAATGGCTGCATGAGTCGAACTCGCCGAGGAACCGGCTGCGGTGGTCTGGCGAGCTACCTCAGGCTGCTGGACCGTGTTGTTCTGTATCTCGTGGAGAATGGGAACGACTACGATCTGTTCCTCTCCAGTGAGGGACGACGGGATAGCCTTACTGAGTTGAATCTGTTGAGAGTGGTTGTATGAATGAAAAATTACAAGGTGAACCATCCTTGTTGTTATCTTAATGCAAATGAACACGATTTGTAAAGTTTGCTTGCCAGATGCACGCGCGATATGTACATGTAGCATCTGATCTCCCACGCACAATTGATATTTTGAGTTAAGTTAAATTTAAAAAAAAAATTGAAGATAAATCGGTCCGGTAGAAAATTACTACAGAAGCTTAGGTGAACGAGTTCAAACAAAATGCAACTATTACTAATCTTTTTTTTTCTTGTGAGACAACTTGCACAAAATATATTGATTATTTACAATTATTGACCGAAGTCAGGTAAATATCTACCACTCTTTACCAACACTGAGGTGAATAATTGTTTTTGTATATACAAAACCAGTGGATAGCCAGCACCAAATAGTTCCTTTTTTCTGAGAAATGAGGCAAAACTCACGTGCGAAATTCAGAACAATGCTGGGAGGTGAATAGCAAATACTTTCCCGAGTTTGATTAGCCAATCAGAGCGCACGAAAAACACTATTCACAGGTTTGGTAGATACTAATTACCTTTATACAATGGACAGAGTAAAACCCGCGCTTTGATTGGTCTAGGGAAGTTTGTGGCATAAAATAACATCAACAAAGAAATTCATTTGTCCGTGCGTGTGTACTCTCATGAACGTGGTAAGAACATCAGTCAGGCGTACTTCTTTGTTCCTACCACGTTCTGACATCATCTGTACGTTACCAGAGTACCCACAAACGGCCAAATGGAATCTATTTGTTTATTAGTATTTACGTCATTCCTCTAAGAATAAAAGAACTTACAAAGAACAACATCTTGTTCTTGAGGACCACCGCGGGAGTTCCGGGGGGAGCAATCTCAGGGCCGTTGGGTGGTATGCTGAGGCACCATTCGACACGCCATTTCAGTTTGGTGGGATCATGATTCTAAACGTAAGAAAAGCACTTAATAATTATAAATGGAACAAAAAATTATGGCTACATCAATTTTAACGATCCAACTGATTTGCATCGCGCTGTGAAAAGTCGGATGTTTCATAACCTGCGACGGCATAATTTTATTAGCGCCCAATAACTCTTGGCAAGAGAGGATGAAGTAAGAGAGTGAATCCCTGTACCCCATGATAATCAATAGCCCTTTTCACAGTTTACCTTTCTCATTTGCATTACATTGTTTTTGAACGTGAATGTGAGGCAATTTCGGGCAATTTTGCACTTTTTGCCCGAAATTGCCTCACATCCATGTTTAAA
>Ga0126336_10001016_pt1 | contig 13592 bp, 5 predicted proteins | sample SidCmetagenome_FD_92530 | JGI IMG/M metagenome (GOLD analysis project Ga0126336, IMG submission 92530) | Coral microbial communities from El Islote,Puerto Morelos, Mexico - Siderastrea C C metagenome | ecosystem: Host-associated > Invertebrates > Cnidaria > Coral | place: El Islote,Puerto...
CACCAAGTTTGTATCTGGCAAGGGTAAGTGACCATAGTATGAATTTAGAATGTCTTCATCCATTAGCACGATATCCTCCAGGAATGCTTTCACAGTTTTAAACTCTTTTGGTGTGAGAGGCTGGCCTTGCTTTCTCTCCTCAAGGACAAAAAGTGCGTCGACCATGTCCTGTCCACAAAAAGATTCCCGGACACCTAACACCTTGAACAGCTCTTTGAATTTTAGTTTGAAGTCTTCTGGCAGGCAGTAAAGGAAAGGATCTCCATGGTTGCTCCATGAAAATGCTACTTGACTTGACGTAACGAACTTGCTTTCTACAAATATCCATGGCTTCCCATCCAAACGATCTTGAATAATTTGTCGATCTGAAGTGTTGATTCTGTCTTGAAGGAAGTGATACACAGCAAAGCATGCTTTACGGGTGCACTCTCTGTTGGCTACGTCGCTTGCTACCAGGCCTTGAACAGCGGAATACAGTTGGTAAAGGACGTCGTTCACAGTTAGAGTTTGACCAGTGAACCCCAGTAACTTGGCGACATCTTTGTTCACCCGGTCACAGCCGGTCTCTGGAGACTCGTCTAAGACTGGCTTAACTGACCCTAACAAAAAGATCGAGGCGTCACGACATAGCTCTCTGGCAGATAGAAAACCGTTTTCAGTTTTCTCCACACCCTTCCACGGTAGACAGTATCCAAGTGGCTTGTCCATAACAGGAAGAAAACGAATACCAGAAAGCTCTTTGCGTTGAGTTGCAGTTGGCGGAGATAATTTACACATGTTGTCGTTTAAGTATTTTATGAGGTTCCTTGACATCGCCAATCCTTTTTCATTCCCATTGTTGGCCAAGGAGGCAATAAATGTGGCTCTTTCACAGATCCCTTCCCACGTCAAAAAATTATCCACCATTCCAAGCTTTCTTAAAGCAACAAGTCGCTCTGGTCTGAGAAAACTGGATCCACATGGAAAAATGTGTTCTTCGTCAAGGTAAAGACCGCTGACAACTCCAGAAGGATCAATTAACTCCCCTGGCCTTGACAACTGGTCTCCTTCTGGCGAAGTTGGGATGCATTGAGTTTCTCGTAGCGGCTTCTCGAACTTGTGAGACCCTCTAAGGTATTCATCCAGTACGTGACATGTAACTGGATCCCTCAAGTCACTAGGCAGCTTGTCGATATTCGGAAAGAATACATTGCAAACAAACTTGTCCAAGGTGACTGTGTGTTCAGCGACGGTTTGTGAGACACTTTTTTGAAAAGCGTGTGAAATGAATCTAGGTAGTTGAACCACGTTGTACTCAGACTTGCACATTACTGAATAACTCTCAGGTAGCTTCATGACATCTTCGTCCAGAAATACGCCGTCCTTCACCGACACCCATCGAGACTGGCTTCTTAAAAGAGGGCCTGGACTACTGGCTATCCTCTGATAGACACTGAGAGCAAACTTTGTCCACGTTTTCGATGGCGTTTTCTCTGGATCTGGCCAAACAGCGTCAAATGGAAATTCCACTACTTTACCTCGCTGATGGAGACTTACGATATCCTCTAGAAGCTGTACATAAGCTTTAGAAGCAGCATCTTCCAGGAGATATTGATTCCAGAGTACTTCAATGGGCTTTTCCGAGGAATTGTTACCTCCAGTATCTTCCCACAGGTTTCGGCGATTGGTTGTTACAGCAAAGCACCCGTTTACGTGAACTGGGAAACCTGTTTCCACTCCTAGAGGTAGACCAAGGAACGCTTCGCCCACAATTTTCTCTGGGTACCATCGCTTTGTATCTTTTTCAGTGCTTGACAATAAAGCAGCGACCTCAGCTTTGGGCAGTAAATCATTGAGTTTCCCATCTTCACTGTTTGCCATTTCCAGTGACCTTTTATCGCCATAACATGAAGTTATTAGCCACGTTTGATGTAAGGGCAGCATTTTTGAGGTGGCAGATGCACTGCTGGAGTAGTTTTGGGATTTAACTGACACAATCCTTGACGAGTTGGCACGGTGCTCGTAGGATTGCTGTTCAAAGATCCAACTGCCATTGAGATCGCTCTGTAGATTTCTGTTATGGTGGTTGTTGTTCTTGTCTCCTTGGTCTGCATGAAGTGTGCTAATCCGTGAGAACGTCTCCAGTGTTTCCTTTTCGACTTCAAAGACTGCACTCGGGAGAGTAGCGCTTTGATCTTTGGATATTTGGAAGAAACTTATCTTAGCAACACTACTTAAGAAGAGCAACATCTTTGAGGCATTTTCTTGAAAGACAGAAATCAGGTGAGCAAATTGATTCTCGCTGTAGTACTTGCTGCAAATATCACTTTCACTAGCTTGTCTCATTGTCCTCAGTGGGAACCTGAACAGCGTTCCGTCATAGAAAAACGGCTGCCCCTTCCTCTCAAATGTACATCCGAATATTCCTTCGTAAGGTTCGAACTGATCTGGGAAAGCAATGGGCACCTTTGGATTGCTCTTGAGATTCAAGCGAATACCAGGACGAGATTTGTCTTTGATGAGGTCTCCTAAGTGGGTTGTATGGGGATCAAAGAATGCAATGTACTCTCGGCTAATAAAACTCGGAAGATCAGTGATATTGTAGACAGTACAGAAGCCTAATCCGAAGCGTCCCAGTTTGTCTTCATTCCCGACCTTAGTAGCTCCAGCAAGCTTGTTGATATTTTCAAAATCTCTGTCCGTAAAACAGGCATCATTGTATACCCACAAGGCAGGCCCTTGTGTTTCAGCTAAACCAGGAGATAGAAGTTTCTCAGTCTTGCTTTTTCTCCAGTCAAGAAGGAACTTCACCTCCGTTGCTTTCGCATCGTCTGCGTTCTGAATTAGCTCCTTGAAGATGACCGTGTCGTCGCTGTGGTCGTCCACTATATTCTTTAGTCGAGTGGTTACTGGTTCGTATTGCCCACTCTGTTGGAATCCGAGTGTCTCGGTTACCGCAAGCTTTCTGCTCAATGGAGGGGTTCCCAAAAGCTGTGCCGTGTCCGTGGAAATGCTCTTGTGCACCATGAATCCGACGTCGCTGATGTGGTTGTCGGGACTGCCTAGCCTCAGCCACTCAGCATCACAGAAGCTCACATCAGCGCACGGCTTAAGGATCAGCCTGTCGTCCTCGGTCTGAATGGGAATTAAAATTCTTTTCCGAACTGAAGGAGGAATAGGAGATCCGTCTTTGGTCAGGAAGTCCAGAACATCGCGAGCCAGCCGAAGATCGCGCTTGACTTGTTCAACACCTCTTTTGTCCTCCAGGTGCCAATCTCGAATCATGTGCAGGACTTCTAAGGCAAATGCATCATTGAATGTCTCCAAAACGCCACAGCGCTTGAATAACGCAGAGTATTTCTGAAAATCCTCAGACATCACGAAGATGTAGGGTTTAAAGTCCAGTCGACACTCACTTCTCAAAGCGACACAGCTGGGCCTGGCAAAACCTGATCCGTGCCATACCCAAGGCAGGAAAGAATGCTCCTTGAGAACAAGTACGGCTTCAGCTATTACAATTTCGCTCGAGAGATGATTGTAGATATCCTTCAGCATAGCCTGAAACTTGAGCAATTCAATTTCAGAAGATTTGTGCTCCTGTTGTTGCCACGACGTCATCGCGCCTTTCAACTGGGCCAGTATGTAGGAGATTGGCGGAGGAAATGACCAGCCAAACGCTTTCTTGAGCTTTTCATCAAGACTTCCTCGAAGAACAGGCATAGCGGAACCAACAATGTTGACCATGTCCGCATCTCTCATATCCTTTGGAGAGTAGAGCCTCCTTACAACACCATACCAAGGCATAGCTGCTGGATATTTGCTCAAGGGCTCTTTGGATGCCGGAAGCCAGGGTAAACTTGATAGAACACTGCCCAAAAGAACCTTCTTTGGGGGACCGGAGCTTTCTTCTAAGTGTACCTCATGTTCAACAAGGTATGAATTATCATTTAAGAACTGCAACAACGCCTCTGCCCTCCTCAGGGCGGACTCTTCTGGAGCTTGAGTGATCTGCTTCGCTATCAAAAGAACATCTTTGGCTTCCAAGGAACGACTTCGCCTTAGACCAAGGAATACACGAAGCAGGCTTAGCGCGTGAGCTTTGGCAAATTCTTGGGCAGGAAACACATCGGGTTCTCCTTCGAACAGCTTCTGGATTACTTCATCTTCGGGGTCATAGAGATCGCAAGGCGGTTTCAAACTGCCGTTTGCTACTGGAACAAACCGAACGCTCTTCAAATGATCCAGAAAGGATTTGTTGTCACTTGATAAGGCAGGCAGTCTTTGAATCACCCAAAACATCAGTTCTGAAACTTGCTCTCTAGTGTAAAATCCTCTGCTTTCGATGTAAGGAAAGACTTTGTCGGTCAAAAACCCCGAAGTGTTCAGGATCCGAACTGGAAGTCGCCTTAACAGCTGGTAAGAGTCATCGTCAGTAGCAGAGAGTATCTGGTGCGAATACTGAATCTTAGTACTCGCTGGAAGATGCAGTCTTGGAGGGGCAACGTCAAGTTTTGTACCAGAGAGTGGTCCACCTGGCTGCACTGAGGTAAAGGTCGTGCCGTCCAGAGCTTGAAATATCGGCAGGGTCATCAATGCTACGACTTCATCGTCAGAAGGATTCCTCAAGCTGGAAAGAAAGGCTCGAATGGCTATCTTCTCTTCATCGGAGCAGGTGGCTAGATAGTCATTCCCTAGCTCATTTAATACTGTTGTAAGCACCTTGATTACTCCGGAGGGCGTCGGTGGCTCGATGTAAAGTTTTAAGGCTGCATGATCGCAGAATGGAGGTAAGTGAGAAAGGACAATACAACCCGCCTTTTGCAATGCACTTGCCACAGTTCTTGGTAAAGACGCAAAGTAAGATGAACTCTGAATAATACAATGATCCTTCTTCAGCTTAATGAGGTGTCGCTTCTCTGACCTGCCTTCAGCAAGTGGAAGAAGAGGAATGCCTTCAAACTCGGTGAGATCTTTGGGGAACTCGGTTTTCAGCCATAACCATAACCCCCTTAACCAGACATCATCAGGGAGATTTTCATCTGTAGAATCCCAAGGTACTACAACAGAACTGCTTTTCCACGCTTCAGGCATACTTTTGTGGATTAGCTTTGGAACAAGAGAAGGCGATAGTTTCATCAGTTGGGTGGGTCCTGAAAATTCTTTTTCCATTTCGCCTGCGACAGAACGCAACGTGTCGAGCAAACTTGCGTGTATTCTCTCGTCCAAGAATCTACGGTGGATTCCTGGAATAAGGCTTCTTGGATGGCTTCGGGATCCAATCAATACACTGTTTTCTGTGTCGTATCCGTGAACATCGCCTCGGAACTCTTCAAAAGTCTCATCCGCAAGGGGAAGAAGGGGAAGACCAGTGAGCTCAGAGAAGTTGCGATCCATGAGAATGAACTCCAGAAGATATAGTTTCTCCTTTCTACTGAGGTACGCAAGGTTTACGCTTTTCGTTTTACTTGGTACCTTTCGGTTGTCCCTCTCCATTCCTTTCAGATTATAAATATCTAGACCATCACTGCTTAAGCCTCCAGGTGAATTTCTGGATTTCTTCACATTGGCATCCTGCCTGTTACTAAGGTACGAGCCCACGTTACCTCTAAGTACAGCGCGTACATAGGAAGGCGTGATTTCCTTAGGTCTCCGCACATTGTGTTGGACATTTAGGTCAATAGCTTTCATAGCTTGCTGGGGAAGTGAGATCACTGGCTCGTCGGCCTGAAGAAGTGTCTTGATTACTACTTCACGCACATCTTTGCGCACTTTGTTTGGAGAGCATTCCAGTCGGTCCAAAATTCCCTCTTCCAAGGCAATCCATCTTCCATCGAGCGATGGGGTCCAGAATACTGCTTTATCAGCCAGAGCTGTGAAGAACGGCTTCAAGATAACTTTCCACTGACCTTGAACACGGTCCAGATCTGGCCAAATGCTGTGAACGATTGGAAGCATTTGTTCTCTGGGATACTTCAACTGGGTGAGCGCTACAATAAGACTAGCATAGGCTTTGCTAAGGACATCTCGAGTTAAAAGAATATTCCATTCTGCCGCATCATCACTTTGGCTTTCTGGTCCGGGCCACTTTAGATTTCGTCGATTGTCTGTCAGTCCAAACGCTCCATGGACGTGTACGGTTATACCTGTTCTGCAATCTGACTCTGTGGGGAGGGGAAGGTAGCAAAACACCCGTCCATTTCCGGTCTTGTTGTTGTCTACTGGTACATCCAGTGATGCAGCAACTCCTGTCCATGGAATCAGGCGAAGAGATGAGGAAAGTTCCGCTAATCTCATGCTTTCATGTCCAACCCGATTCAACACCATGAACTTGAATTCGTGTTGGTACTTTTCAGGTCTGTCAATCTCTATAACTGTCTCGTAACTCATTTCGTAAGGCCTTGTAATGTACTCCGTAGCCGCGTCAATGAATTCGCGTTTCACTTCTCTAATTGCATCTCTCATCTTCTCCTTGATTTGAACAGTGAAAATCTTCTTTTCTCGCTCCGTCCAACTAGTCTCATAAATGCTTATAGACTCGACATTCTTCAGAAAAAGTAAAATTACCGGCGCTTCCTCCATAAATGACTCGAACAGGCCGCTGATTTTCCCCGCTGTGTATGGCTTTATCGATATTTTAGACGGCCATTTTCTCAGGGGAAGACGAAAGAGTGTCCCATCAAAGTATCCAGAAGAGACCTTGCAACCAAGAACATTTTCATACGGAGTAAACTGATCTCTGAACTCCTGTAACAGTGGCTCGCGAATATTGTACCTTCTACCAGTTTCATCGGGTCCAAAATATGTTTCTTGAGGGTCAAGAAAGGCAATATAGTGATCGCTGACCACACTTGGCAGATCTGGAGAAATGATGCGAAAATGGTTAGAAGTCACAATACGGGCTGTCTAGGTTGTATTGACTCTCAACTGGTGTTTCCTTATATAAATGTTCTTTTAGAGGAGCAGTGTCGTTTTGACGGTTGACAGTACAATACTAAAGAACAAAGTTTCAATCCCTTGAGACTTACCTTCATTTATTTGACCGCACGCCCACAAAGAAAACTTCCTAACACTTCAACGTTTAATTTCAGTGCTACAACTCTCTTCACGCCGTCCACATAGCTGATAAAACAGCGTTAGACAATTTCCTCTATTTCCCATCGCACGTTTTCGTATACAGTCGCTGTAAGCTTTGAGTGTGCATGCGCGACATCGATAGAGATTAAAGGAAACGACAACTGTTAACCCTTTTCGTTCAACAGTATCTAGGTCATACATCTGTTTACCCGTTTATGTTCCATTATACTCTCGGTTATATTCGTATAATATGCAATAGCATCAAGAGAACATCCACATTGTGGTTGTCACGTTTGTGGAATACATGTGAAGAAGCAACAGAAAAATTTCAGTTCGTTCTGTGTATCGGTCTACCTCACCTGTCACGTGGTACACGGAATTGAAGCCAATCCCAAAGCGACCTGCCGCCACTGGGTCCTTTTTCTTGGATCCCTGCATGATGCTCTCAATCCCAACCCAGTCCTGCTCTGTGAACAGACCATTGTTGTACACATACAAAGCAGGACCCTGGAACTTGGACAAACCAACATTGATCAGTGAAGTGGTACCAAAGGCATTGTCACGTGAGTCGAACAAGAATTTGACTTCCGTTGCACCGGCGTCATCTGCATTTTGAATCAGTTCCTGTGAACAATCACATGTTAATTCCAACAACTGAGCGCGTTATCTGCAGATACTTAGCAAAAAGCGACTAAGAGTAAACTAATACTATATTTGCTTCGTTTTGCCAACAGTTTGCTTGCATTCATAACAAAGGGCTCTTTCTCCACCAACTCCTGAGGCGTTAAAAACTTTTTTCTATCTGTAAAGAGAATTTTGTTTTTGTCGATTTCAAACCACTGGGGCTTACTTTAGTTTGTTTTTAAGAATTTACACATCCTGTATTGATCTATTCCTCCTTCCAGCAGGCTCTTCCGCTGTGTAGGAAATGAGCCACAGGCATGTAAAGGGGGGGGGGGGGGTGTTCGTCGTGTAGTGCAACTCTACTATAGGCTTCTGTGGAGCGACAACACGAAGCACGGGATAAAACATTTTAAGGATTCTAAACAATGCAAATTTTACGTCAGATAGAGGGCATTAAGCCAAAAACAAAGCATTACACCTTGGCGAAAAACGCGAGAGAAGGAAACCGAACGCTGATATTCTTCTCTGGTTTCAACACACTGAGAACAAGTCAAGTATCAGCTGAGTTTGTCGTCCAACGCACTTCAGTCACTAGAAAAACACTGCGCTTTATTTTATTATTTACATTTTGCTACGAGCAACATGTTGCTTGTTTTGACCTGTCTTTGTTATCAATGGCAACTAATTAACATATGCGGCTTTTCTAGAATTCGCAAAGTTTCACAATTTATTTGAGTATGTGCTTACCTTGAGTATTTGTCCACCGTCCGGATATCCTTCGAGAACTCTCTTAAGTACAACAGTCAATGAAGGTCTTCTTTGGCCATACGACTGTCCTGCGTTAAGAAAATATTTCACACATATGTTGCACTTTTACAACATGGCGGATATTTCCTATATTTACAACGCGTAACGGACATTTATGCTGACAGAAGTTTTTAAAAGCGAAAACCACTGCTTTAGAATTAAAGGCAACTATCCCTTGTGAAACGTCAGATTTGTTTAATAATATTTCAGATTGTGTAGGCGGTTACTGGACGGTTTAAATCGCTGACACAATATTCACCCGCATGATATCAAATGCTAATAAGCGTATGTTAGCTGCAGAATCCGCAGAATAGCTTAAGGACACAGAACACGAGCCATATTTCTTTCAATGCGGAAAGCGAACTAAAAAAACCGGTGGAACAAATATAATTATACCCACAAACAATAATTACGACTCAAAACGTTTGTACGATTGCAATGTTTTGCTTGCATGTGTTTTACTTACGGCGACTTCTCCACGATTTGGACATCGCTGACTTTCGATCATTTTTCGCTTATCTGATCTTCCCAGCAAGCTAGAGGCCGCATGAACTGTGAAAGCTCTGAGCCCAACCAGCTTGGGTTATCAAGATACGATTATTTCTTGAATAAATATTTTCTTGACTGTGGGCTGGGTTTAAAAATATCAAAGATGTCAGCCTTCGTGAATCCTAATCGTTGATTGGCCGATAGTAACGTTCATTAATAATGAATATTCAACACCGGAGATGTAAATTCAAAACAGTTTACCCTCGAGTAGTTTTGCTCTGATCAGTATCAGATTTCTCCTTACAACTTCCATACATTGTTAAAGGCGACCTTGTTTTCTACAACCTGAGTGAATGAATGGGTGGCAATCGCATTTTCGCGATTTTCAGGGGGAATGAAATTTAAAAAGCCCTATGTATGGTGTACAACTCCCGGAAATTAACAACAACAGCGATTATGTCGGCATTCCCATATTAGTACTTGAAATTTGGCTGGAAAAAAACCCATGATACTGAAGGAAAATGCTGATTTTGTTACGTTTACATCAGGTCCCTTGTATCTGCTCCACATGATAAGTCAATTTTTTTTGGCTTTTGTCAGTCGTACAGGTAAGGTAAAGCCGCACGAGCCAAGGAGGCCCACACGGCCGGAGCTTAACCTGGTTTCTGTAGCATGAAGCAACGGAGAGTATTGCTACTCCCCCCCGGATGGGATGCTAGTCCATAGCATTTGTACACCTGGGTGAAGACAGACAATGTGAGGTAAAGTTTCTTGTCTAAGGGGCCGATTACATGAGCCGAGCTGGCTCGATTAGCAGGGCTGGCTCGGTCTACCGAGATGTCTGCTCAGCCCGGTATTACATGAGGCGGGCCAGCCCGCCTGCGGCTAAATTTAGACGCTGTCGGGTCAAAAGATGGCTACATCAAAGAGAATGAATCGAGTGTTTTTACTTTCGCTAGTCCATTATTTTGGTGTATTATTTTCAGTTTTACGTAGCTTTATGGTCTGATAAACCTTTACGTGTTATATAGAAAGAGAAATATCGATATTCTGGAGAGCTATTTTGCTCTGAAGCGAAATTTAGTGACAAGAAAGTGTTGGCCCGGCTAGCCGGGCTGGCCCGGCAATCGCGATTACATGGTAAATTTCCATCCCGGCTAGCCGAGATCCCGGCATCGCCCGGCATCGCCCCAGCTAGCCGGGCTGAGATTTTTCCATGTAATCGCAAAGATGATTTTAAATGTGTTTTACAGACGTGCCGAGATCCCGGCAAACCGAGCCAGCCCGGCTAACCGGGCCAGCCCGCCTCATGTAATCGACCCCTAAGGAAAAAACAGGATGGCAGGGAATGGGCGTCGAACCACCGACCAACGCGCTAACCTCTACACCACCGCGCCCCACTAGTCGCATAGAGTAGCATCCAAATGAAAGGTTAGCTTTAACATAGGAAAAGCATCAAATGAATCGGTAGGTCTGATTACCGCATGTTTAACTTAAATTTAATATAAAACGTACAGGATGTTATTCCCTTTACTGAGTATTCACTAAGCTCTAAGAATTCTAGACTAAATTAGAGTGAAGTTAAGTACCGTTTAGGCGGTTTTTCAGTTTTCAATGTTCATTTTTGTCGAACAAAGGAACAATCTTGTCAAAACAGATTTTTTCCCCTTTGCGTGACCAAGTTTCTTAAGGTTTTTGAACAAAGGAAATTTCAGTCCTGGAAATAATGAAAACAAACAGCTGAGCTGCCACCTAGAAGGACTGACTTTCCTAGCTCTGAATGAATTTCAAATAGCGACAAAAGAAAAAGTTATTAATTATTACAAGCTAGCGCATCGTATTCTCTCCCGCGACAACATTGAACCGGGAAGGTATGACTGAAATATCTCACCCAGTTTTCTGTGCGCCAATATATCAGTGAACAACTCAGACGATATTTCCTTACTGGCGGGTCTAGTTGCACAGAACGAACTCAACAAAGAAACAACTTTCATACTGCCCTAAACTTGTCGAAAGCTTTTGAATACAAAGCGACGAGATGCTTGGACTCATAACTAGTTTATTTTCACTGGGATGCAATGGTGCGTTTATAAACTCCTCATAAATTAACGCTTACAGTAAAACGTCTTACCTTGAACCTTTACGTCTCCATCCATAACTGCAATCGAAAGCCCATTCAAAACATCTTTAATTCTCTTCTATAAAGCTGAAAATAAAAAAAAAACATGATATTGAAAGTGCATAATTTGTTTATGGGGGCCGGTTAACCTGTTCGAAGATTTAGTCCATGATTTTCTTGGAAGAAGAGCCCCAGAGAAAGAGGGGAAGAAACAGAAAAAAAAATTCCAGTTACTTCTTCTTTGTATTTGTTTGTTTAAAGAGCGCCTAGAGTTAATAAAAACTTAATTGAGTTATGAACTGCCTTCGGTGGGACCAAAAAAGGCAAGGCAATCTGGTTCAACGTCATCTACACTATCATTGTTATATTACTCTAATATTTCCATTTCCTAAACGATCATATTGGAAACGGCGAGTGTAAGCTTCAGGTACTTCAAGTCATTAAAAGCCGTAATTTGTCATTTAACTCCATTGTAATTGAAAGAAGTGATTCATTCATTCGCGAAGAACAACTGCCTGATTTCTAACCTCTAAATAATTTCCAAGAGGGCCGCAGCAACTACAATAGTTGACACGAAAACTCCTTAAACCCTTCACTTTGCTATATTGTCCGAGATAACTCGTTTCGCAATTACCATGCCAGAGAATTGTTTATCTGGGAACCCAATGCACAAAAAATACTCCTGAATTGTTTGTAAGCCAAACCCTATTTAGAACAACACATCTAACAATGGCAGTTAACAGCGGCCTTTACGTTGTTCATTCCAAGCATACTTTCTTGTTTCAGTAACCGGCGTGTAATCGGTTTAGATTTTTGAAAACCCACGCAAAAACCTTTAGATATGTCAAAACCTTCGGAATCTTATCTTTCATGAAGCACTTCAAATCAAAACCAACGATAAGAAACAGGAACATACCAGCTTCGTTTTGCAGAAACGAGCGATTTGTTGTTAGTCATAAAGATGTCGTTTAATTCTTTTTATTCCATGCAGGTTATATCCGGTTTATGCCTGTGTCACGTTTCGGGGGAGTTTTTGCTTTGCTATAGTAAGAGAATATTCAAATTCTTTATATTTCCTTTAAGATTCTGAAGAGTTAATCGGATTTAGACCACTGTGAGCTGCAGGAGTGACTGAAACTAGAGTTTATTCCATGTTATTCTGCATGCATCACAAAAAGCATGAAAACAGAACCCGATTCAATGCATGCATGTTTGGAAAAGGTGCACGAAAAGCAAACATCCAAATCTAGGTCATGAAAAATTTGTCAGCAGCCTTTCTGTTTCAGTCGAGCTTTGTCAAAATACGATGTTCCTTGCCGGTTGTCTCTATTAAATTGACTTGACTGGATTTGATTGATTTAATTTAGTCATTGATCAGTGTTAAAAGTTCTTTCCCGCAGTGTAAAACCCCAAAAATATGATTTAATTATCGACATTTCTCGCAATCGGCAATGCATCGGTATTGCATTCTCGTAATAGAAGTCTAGTTTCAGTACAGGTAAAAGTATAGATCTTATCCAGCTAATGACGTTGTAGAAAAGTAATTCAAACTGAAATAACGGTAAGCAAGGGCGCGGACAAATCGATCATTACACCCCGCATTTTCTCGCAAAATGATAAACGTTTATTCACTGCAACTACCCACAAAGCTGGCCAATTTTTTACGCCACACAAGACAAACAAGCACACGCCGAAATTTGTACACTTCTTTCACAGCTGAAATGAAGAAAAACAGCCCTAGCATTTATCCATTAAACTCAGCGTCATAGCCGGCTGTCAGTGATTAACCTTAAAAACTCAAATAGAGACAATTAATCACTTTCCATCTTACCTGCTTAATTTTCCTTGAGTGTCAAATCAAGTCCCGTTTACTCCCAATCATGAATCACTCACAAATCCTTGTTAAACTCCTTCAGTTGCGATGAACCACGAGCTAAAAGTACTTGTAATAATTTACTGCGCGGTCTTCACGGATGAAAAATCTTTTTGAATTGTTAGCTGTTATTGTACTTGAGAGCTTTTGTGTTTTCTTATTTGTTAAAAATCTATTCCCAAGATAATTAAGGTAACAATTAATTCAGTGCTCAATTACATCCAGTTTGAAAAGTCGGAAGAGACCAGTAAAATGCAAATTTAGCTGATGTCGAAAGCAAAGACTTATTCATGCAACTGAATTAAATGTATTCATTATTGCTAATTCGAGTAGGAGCTAAAGCCAAAAGCTCTAAGTGATCTTAGTTTTCCCTTAATTTGTGAATTTGTGTTTTTCTGGCTTGGTCTAGCCAAAGCAGCACGCAATGTACTCATTTGAATACAGTTTTGAACTCTTCTGTGCTCTCTGCGCTCGTTTAGAGCCGCTTGGTTAAAGAGAAAATTCGCTTAGTCAAATCTCACAGGTGACTTTGCATCCTGAGGGTGAGTGCTGTGTGCTTTTGTCCGTACACCTTCCCAGAAAAGAAAGAAAAGAAAAAGAAAAGGGAAAGGAAACGAACTAATCCCC
>Ga0126336_10001017_pt1 | contig 13581 bp, 8 predicted proteins | sample SidCmetagenome_FD_92530 | JGI IMG/M metagenome (GOLD analysis project Ga0126336, IMG submission 92530) | Coral microbial communities from El Islote,Puerto Morelos, Mexico - Siderastrea C C metagenome | ecosystem: Host-associated > Invertebrates > Cnidaria > Coral | place: El Islote,Puerto...
AAAACATTTTTCATGATATAATGAGTTAAAGAAAAAGACAAATGTAAAAAATAGCTGTCAGAATATAAGTAAAACATACTAGAACAAGCGTACAAATCAATTTACTGATAGAAGAATCATGTTCAAAGCAACTGACTCACACATACATTTTTAACAAGTGGAATAACAAGTGTGATTGGAAAAATTGTTTTCTTATATTGATCTATCAACTTTGGCAATCATTCCTCAATTTCTATGGCTTCTCGGCGCAAAGTTTTGAAGGCCGTGGTACTTGACGTGGCATTCAATTTCCTAGCCGAGTTATTTGCTGATAACATGTGTGCGGTGAAACAAAGAGACAGCTAGAAATTTAATAACCGAGATTGAGAATTTAATAACTGTATTTATTATATAGACAAGAGTGTTTTAATGGAAAATATACCACTCATAAAGTTCATAAGAGGCTTCATCCGAGACTCGAGTGGCGTATTTTTCATATCCTCACCAATGAGGATATCGCTGACGTCATTCCCGCTTTTATACTGCCTTTTGTGCAAAAACACTCGTCTATACAATAAAAACAAAATTACACGGCGGCTTGAAGATATGAATTTTATTTTCTCATGGTTAGAAACAATATTTTGCGCACTCGCTGCGCTCGTTCGTAAAATATTGTTTATACCACTCGAAAATAAAATTCATATCTTTGCGCCGTCGTGTAATATCCTCTATATATACCTTAGTATACCTAACAGAAGTTTACACATGTGGGCTTTGAGCAGTAATACTGTATTAGAGGGCAATAAATTGACATTGAACAGCTGAAAAATAAAGAACAAAAATAAAAAGACTAAATATACTGTCCTTTTAATTCGACTTATGCTTTGTGCGCTTATTATTCTATTTTATACGGCTTGGCTACCTTAGGACCAATTGAACCACAATTTGCCTCCAAGGAAATGCATGTGGAATACCCAGGCGGAATGACTGTATTCAAAAGTGCGATGCATTGTTCAAACAAAGAAACAAACAAACAAACAAACAAACAAACAAACAAGAAAAAATCTTTAAAAGAAGAAGAAAAATCATCACAACTGAATAGAAAGGCTTCGAGCAAATTTCACATTGCTTTTCCTGGATGAAAATGATAAATGTTACCTGAAGGGATCCTCCCCCCAACACAAGAGGACTTTGACAAGTCTTATTCGCACATACCTTGCCGAAAAGATCGGATCAGATAGGGTGTGGCGAACAGTGGAACGAAAAATGAACAAACCTACATTTCATGACCGTTACTTGCCATAGCTAGCGGCTGATAGTACGATTCTTTCCTGTTTCGTTTCCAGAACAATTCAACCAGAAGAAAAGTAACGAAAAATGAAAAGCGGCAGGCGATGAAGTTTTCCTTTTATTATTCGCAGTCTGAGTAAACTATAACTCAATTATTTACATTTGTCGATGAAAAAGCGACATGAAGTTTTAAGGCTGATTTACACGCTTGTTATTATACTTCAGCGCCTGTTCTACTTTTGGGTTCCATTTTGACTGTACAAAATGTTTAGGAACCCAGAGGTGTTTTAAATCAAGTGTAATTTATCAATCCTTGCTCTCCTTTCAAAAACTAAGGCAACAGAATTACTTTCCTGCGCCTCATGTCCATGCACCGGCCAACAACTATTTTCAGTCATATGTTTGGTTTGGTTTCCCCTTACTACACTTTGTGATTGGTTAAAAAAATACTCCCGCCACTTTCTAGACCAATCAGAACAAAAAAACAAACATAACCTGCTCGCACTCATTTTGCCGCCGCACTCGACGCCTGTTACATGTAATTGCTTCGAGTTCTGATTGGTTCATTGCATTGTTTACGATTGCAGTGATTCACCCGGGTAATTGCTTTGGTTTTGTTTTGACAAAACTCTGTTGAAAACCTCTATAGTAAACCCTTAATTGCACCTACACTCATACGAGTACCTGTACTAAGTTTACTGCTTTTAGTTAAGTCTCTGTTCAGTCAATACTGAGCAAGTTTTACAAGGTTACAGAAAAAGGGCGCGTTTTCCAGGAATCTCCCGGAATGAGAATACTTGGAATGGCTTTTTGGCACGTCTTTTATTACCCCTTTTCATTCGGGAATAGTTAGAATGGTAGTTTATTCCATTCCAGGTATTCTGCTATTTGGAGCTGAATGAACAGAATGAGCAGTGACAAAGTTGTCAATCATTTGGCAGTAACAAAATGGCTGACCAAAACAACAGCGCATCCGCGAAAAATAAAAAAAAAATAAAAAAAACACGGTGAATTTTTCAGTCCATTTTTGGAAAGATCGTTTTTTTTTTTTCTTGTTTCATATTCCACTAGTTGTGATCATTCCCATTCTTCTTATTCTTATTTCAGACGAGACCAAGAAAACGCTCAAGAAAACGCGCCCTATAAAGGCCAATAAACATTGTAATCACTCATGATGTGCCCTTTCGTTTATGATTCGATTGCATTTGTAGTATAAACTTAGCACCTTTTTGTCGTATTCTGGAATGCTGAAATATCCAGTTCCAAATCGCCGGCCCCTTCGTTGCGTACAACAGTAAGGTATATGCATAGACGTTAACTTACTTGTAGTCTAAAACAATGAGTGATAACAGAATAACAGGACGTCTCCTGATAAGTTACATTTGAAAACTGAGAAAACATGGAGTCGTGAAAACGTCGTGTTACTCTTTTATGCTTATTTTTCTTTCAAATGTCTATCTGTAATCTTCTGTGACTAAAACAATAGAAAAGAATAATTGAAGGGTGAGGAAAGGGAATAAAAATTCGTTGTAAATTCCCAAGTGCCTTTTCTTTCTCTTACTTACCTTACTAGCTATGAAGCGTCACAAATATTGTATTTAAGTATTGGTACGTACCGAGATTTTTGTTGTTTTGACTTCTAGACTGTATCAGGTCGGCATTTTGAACTAAAGGCGGTAAATTTAGTAATCTTTTGCCATTAACGCAGAAAGGCAGAGCGTGCCCGTAACCGGACGGTTATAATGTTAAAATTTACATATTTAAGTGTTCGAAAATCTACGACCAAAATAGGTGGCAGGAAAAGGTCGACTAACTTTTAAACTGTTTAGCAGCAGTTGGGGTGTCCCTATGCATTTTTGCATTGTAAGCTTGAAAACCTTTTGGCACTTTGATGGGCAGGGAAGAGTTCTACACTTACGTTTGTTTCAGAAACGTAGTTAAATTAACTTGACCTTTCTAACCTCTTGCCATGCGTATTTTAAACTGAAATCATGTCTTATTGAAACTTATAGTTTCAAGAAATTTGAAAAAACTCACTTTCTTCTCTTATTAGCGTTCGTTTTTTATGCTTTAAATAGCTTGTGAAAATCCGATTTTCGCTAGCTTTTAAGAAAACCATGAGCAAAGCAAATTGGGTAAAAATTAAGTACTCTGTCTACACCCTGAAGATGAAAGTTGGAAAAAAGGCAGGCAGTGAATGCGAAACAACTTATAAGATCGTACTTACTGGTTTAAAGGCAGGTACGCCTCTGGCAGTGTTAGAGTAGAGAAAAGAAATTGACATGAAAAAATCTAGTCAACTGTCCTTGTCCTTGATTTTTTATACATTATTAAAACGCAACCCAAGCAGTGTTCATCGCATGTTTAATCCTTACTGTAGAATTTTTCAAGTTCTTCCTTTGCAGGCCACTTTGGCAGTCCAAGTTCTTTGCCCATTTGAAGAACTTCCTCTGCAATTCCATCCGCTGTACTAACTTCATCTGGATACTCTTTATACAAAAGCAATGCCAAGTAGGTCTTAATCCAAACCTTCCATTTGTGGTTTCCCTCTATAGTGTCATCAGCAACACCACTTCCCCTCTCGAACATTCTTCGAGATTGGACATAATTGTCATTCTTCTGATAGCATATTCCAAAGTTTTTGAAGATAGGAATCGCCTCTTTTTGTTCCACTTTTTCCATGGCTTCCAAAACTTGAATTGCCTTATGATAGTGTTCTTCTGCCTCGCTGTATTTATCTATATACAAATAATAATCCGCCAGGTCTTTATGTGCAAAAGCAGTTAAAAGATGCTGCCCATAATGCTTCTGGCGAAAACGCAATGCTTCTCTATAGTTTTCAAGAGCCTCCTCGTTCCTTAAGTGTTCTTTGTGAAGTTTTGCATTATGCCCCATTTGCCCGAGAATTTTGGCCTTATCAAAGGAGGCATCGTGGTTTCCCTTTTCATAAATCGAAATTGCTCCTTTTAGCAAAGATTGTGCACCCTCTCTGTCATCACAGTCTTGTGAGAGATATCTACCATAGTGGTACAAATAAGAAACTTCAGACAAGCCCTCTTGCTGAAAAATTGGGCGATTGTCATCATGCAGTTTGACGGCTCGGCGTATTAATTCTTGTGACTTTTGCTTATTACTGCCACCATGTTTTCTTGATTCATGATAAAGGAGGAACAAAATCTCCACTTGGTTAGTTGTTTTCTCTTGGATTTCAGCAAAATGTAAAAGACCGCTGAGAAAGTCATCATAAAGCTTGAAGGGAACACAATATTCAATGTAAGGTGCCACCAATCGAACTGAATTCACTACATCTTCCAGTTCCTTACAGTTTACGATCTTCTTGCCACCAACGTCTCTAATAGTGGATTTAAGATTAAGCATTTCTTCATTAAATAGACGGAACGATTCCTTACATGTGTCTTTGCCCCAATATTTCTTTGCGTACCTTAACATCAAGGACAAAAAGTACTCATGAAAACCTCTTTGACCATGAAGTAAAATGGGGCGAAATTCATCTCTTTGTCCAAGCTGCTTTGCATAACCTCTAATCAGTAAGTGAATGAGGTATCGATTCTGCTGCTTCTGGATCAAGCACCGCTGCTTCAACTTTTCCAAATGCTCAGAACACTTAACACCTAGTAATGCTCTGGCTGCATCTTTGTCGAAAGATCGTGCAAAAACTGACAAGCAAACTAACGCATGTTTTAAAGGCTCGTCTAGTTTTTCAAACGCTATTTCCATCATTCTTTCTAGACCAAGTGTTTTTGTTGGATTTGTTTCAAGTTCGTGTATGATTTCGTCAAAGGTATATTCAGATTCTACTGAAAGCAGAGGTCCTGCTAGCCGCAGGGCAAGTGGAATGTTCTCACAGAGTTCAGCTATCTTGCCCATTTTTCCTTGTGTATCCGGCTCAGTGTCAGGCGGCAAATTAGCACCACTCTTTAGAACTTCGACACTCTCTTTTGGATCCAAAGGACCCAAATTGACAGCCTTAATATTCAATCCTGTTGTGGCACTGTGAATGTCCGACCTTCTTGAAGTAATCAAGAATTTAATTTTGCACTCCGAACACCTTCTCATAGCTTTTAACAGTTGAATGAAAGAGTCTCTAGTAGGATATTCCATAGCATCCTCCGCATTGTCTAGGATAAGTATCAGCTCGTATTCAAGGCGCCTGCACCAGTTGAGCAAAACATGTCTAGGGTTCTCGCTGCTTTGTTGATGGCCCGGTACACACACATTCAAAATTTCTCTTAACTCGCCCTCTTCTTCACTTTCCTCTTTACTTGAGGAAGCGCCTCTAAGAGAACAAAACTTAACGATGCTTTCAAACTTGCGTTTAAGCTCGTGACCAGCTTGAATGGCAACGGTGGATTTTCCTACTCCCGCTATTCCACTGACAAGGACTCCTGCTACTGCTGAGCTGCTGCTATCTGAGAGTGCTCCAACAATGATATCGACTTCCTTTGTGTGGCCGTGTACATTGGACTCTTCTTCTGGTAACTCACTTCTGGGTTTGTTCCTGTTCATTTCTTTAAGCGAAGTGAAAAAACTTGCTTCAGCCAATAACTTATAGTACGAACAGAGAAGAAACATGTAGTAGGCACACGAGAAAACATTGCGCTCTCGAAAATGATTTTTAAACCTTAAGTGTCTCATTTTTTGGTCATGTCAAACAATATGATAAATAACTGGTAACAAGATGTTTTTACAAATTCCACATGGAGAGAATGATCAGAGTTCTCTAAAGGTATATGTACTACTTTCGTATTTAAAGAAGAAAAATGTGTTGTTTTCTTGTGATACAAGAGCATAATTCAGGCTAGAAGCCTTAAATGATCCTATGAATTGAAAACCAAAATAAGCCAATCTTGGTTAATTTCAAACAATTTTAAAATGGTTTACCTTGTCAGGTTTTTTACCGTGATCGGTTTTCTTTTAGCAGCATCGACAGCACAACGTGTTCTCGTGAAAAACGATAATTTCTCACTTTCAAATTAGTTGTAAAAACTAGCTACTAAAGTTGACTTTATATTTAGACATTTATAGCATCAGTTGATCAATTAATGGTGTTAGTACTCTTCATGGGACATGGAAAAAACGCCAACAGTCATTATAAATTCATGATGCACAGAAAGCTATTTACTAAATTTATTTACTACAAAAGCTATTTACTAAATCCTGCTATTGCTGCAAGAAGGAACAAACGCAAATTTTTTGTTTACCAGTGTTGTTTTCATCAAATGCAATAATACGTAGACAAATAGAAGATTGAAAGACGAAGAAAAAGACTTTGCTACCAATCGGGAATCGGGAAAAATACGTACCTTTCTTTGTCAAATAATCCAGTTTCTTGTTCAGCAATTCTAGTTTGTCTTTAAAGAGGAAAGAAAGGCCATCAATTTTCAACCAAAATGGAAAATCACACCTTCGGCACACCACTTCATGAAAGTGCCTTTAAAAAACTTTGGTACCCAGGGCACCCCAAGCTTGAATTGGTGATGAAAAAGTATCTATGACTCATTGTTTCTACTGGTTAGGCAACGCTTGTTACGTTTTCCCCTGATTATTTTATACCAGCTATTAAGTTACTTAGGCATTAAGAATATCTGATGACGTCCCTTCAACTTAACGTTACCTTAAAAGAGGGCATTTGTACCCGTGGAAAAGTACAATGTTAGAGCAATTGACGGCGCGTGGATAGCAGAATTAATTAGATGTTTTTTAAACCACACTGTTTTGATAACAGGTCGTCTCCAGGTTTCCAAACGAACTTCAATATCAATAGTAACTTATCAACAAAGTTAATGAAGACATTTGGAGGAAACTTAGAAACAGGTCACTTAAAAGTGTGGCTTACCTGTTCCTTCATCTTTAAAGGTCTTTTTTAAATCATCAAATTTCTTATTCAGCTCTTCAATCTTGCCTTTAATGTTGTCCTCGTCGTTTTTCCACTCCTTGAGAAGTTCTTTGTAATGTTCTTCAATATCAGGATCCATGCATTCAGTCTCAAGCTTGGTAATAGCAGTCGAATAACCTGCTCCTCCTAATCTCACGAGTGCATCCCGGATGTCCTTCCAAAGACTACTGAATGTCGCAGCATCAACAGAGGCCTTCTCAGCGTGACCATAAACAGTATTTCGAAAATACTTTACACGGACAATGTCAGCTTCACGACGTTTATCTGTTCCAGGTGGAAGTGCGTCCCATGAACCCGTTGATGCAGGTGGACTCAACCCACATATGTTTCTCAGTAGAACGTTTAACAGAGTGATATCAAAACCAGCTGATGATACTGTAGAAGGTACAGCAGGGAACAGTTTACCCCACTGGTTTGCATTAAGGATTCTTCTTGTTTTAAGAGATTTCAGTGTAGAGAGGTGAGCAGCCAAGAACGAGTGAAGATTTCCTGAAGAGTAGAATTGATCAAACGTGTCCCTCAAGGCCTGCGAACCAACGTCTACAAGAAGGCGACACAGCCGGGCATAATTGGTCGTCTCTGGCGTGGATAATACTGCTGGTGCTGCCATAATTACGACAATTCTCCAGAAAACCTAAACCGTTCAAACAAAGGCAAAGTGGAAGTCATAAAGCTGTCACAAATACCAAATAATATCTGACAGAATAGGCAACTGATTTTGTCTGTTCGCAGACGAGTTGGATGGCGTCTATTGGATGGCGATTTGTGTATTTCAACTGGTTGATACTCATGCATGATAAAATAAAATTACATTGCCTTTCTTGGAGCGCATCTTTTGTTATTGTTACATATATGCATAGCTATTCAATGATGCATTACGATTTGACATCGTCCACATTGCAACAACTATAAAGAAATGTTGAGTGTGACCTGTTGTGGTCTTCGGTTTTCACACCGAACTATCGACGTATGATCGCTGATTTATTTCTTATTTTATTATCACCGTTCAGATTCATTGTTTCTTGCAGTTAAAATTGTTTTTCTTGAAAGAAGAAAACGTTCTGTAAACGGTTAAAATGAATTGGTTTACAGGACCTTTTGGTGTAAGAAAGCGGGTTAGAATGCACCCCCCCCCCCTCCCCAGCCCCTTAGGGGAAAAGAAGGAAAAAGGGAGGGAAAGGACAAACAGACAGACTGACAGACAAAAAGAAACAAGTAACAAGGGAGAAATAGATATCAAAAATTTCACGAAATGTCGCCCGCACTTCCAGTATTGCTCTCAGTAAAATTGTTGAGCAAAATGGTTGGTACGCTTATTTGGTTTTGTGTTCCTTAAATAAAATAAACCATCTTCAAGCTAAATAATTGAAAATGTTTTTTAGAGTGGCGAGATGGCGGGATAAGGCGACAAATATCAGCGAGACGAGGGATGGAAAAGGTGTACTTTGGACCCTCTCGACAGCCGATTTGACTGCTTTGTGCACACCCAGGTTCGCCCGTCATGATTCACTCATAATCTCAGAGCGTTGAAGGAAAGTAGCAGATCTTTTACTTCTTTGGAATTGGTTATATTTGTAGAACCGTTTCCTCAGTAAAAACATTTCAGGGCAGACATGGCATGGAAAATGTTGCATGAAGTAGTTTGTAAACGTACCCACCTGAATTGAGACTGTAGTGAAAACTCGCCAGCTGGCTGAATTATGTGAATTTGAAGGTCTTTGTGAAAGCTTAATCCTGACAGTTTCGTTATTGACCACCGAGATTCTAACACTAGTGACCGTCTATTGCCAAGTTTAGCGAGACCTGTTGAAGCCCTTCGAGCGGGAGAATCATTTAGAGTTCATAAACAGCAGTTTAAGGATGCAGTAGGTGACCCTTCCAACACCGTTCATGCAGCAGCAGAGAAGCGTAATTCTGGCAAAGAGAAACAAAAAGGATGCGTGGTCGTAGCCATGGAAACACAAGAAATCGCAACAACTCAGGAAAAACAAATGCAAAGGGCTTGTACAAGTTTTGTGGTTATGACCACCCGTTCGATAGAGCTAAATCCGCAGCTTCAGTCAGTCAGTGGTAACACACGCATCAAGCAGGGTTAGATATCCCTAGGGGCAGACCAGTCCGTTCACTCACTGAACAACAAGCAGCGACGTGTTTAAGGGCTACCAGGAGAAAACCACATTTATTGAAGTTGATCCAGCTATCACACCAGTACAGCATGCTCCTCGACGTGTACCAGTGCCACTCAATAAGGAGCTTAAGAAAAGATTGATGAAATAGATAAGCAAGGCATAATTGTCAAGGAGACCGAGCCAGCAATATGGATTAGCAGTTAAGTAGCAGTGAAGAAGCTAGGAAAGCTAAGAGTGTGGATCGACGTCCGAGATTTGAATAAAGCCATCAAGAGGCCGAAGTACCAGATGTCAACTGTTGATGAGGTGTTGCCAAAGCTAACAAAAGTTTAAGTGTTTACTATGTTGGATGCCAAAGATGGCTTTTACCAAGTCACGCTCGAAAAGAACGTTCCCTCCCCATGACCGTTTGGAACCTATTCGGTCGATAACGCCACTTCCCAATGCCCCAAGGAATCAGCAAGAATCAGAAGAATACCAACGCCGTCAGAATGAGGCACTTGCAGGGCTACATGAAGAAGAAGTAGTTGCAGATGACATCTTATGTTACAGCAGCTGAGAAGGTATGAAAGATGCCTTAGCAGATCACGACTGCAATTTAGTGAACTTGCTCAAACATGCACGCAGCGTTAACTTGAAGCTTAATAAGAAGAACTTACGGTTGAGGCTAGACCGAGTTACGTACATAGGACAGTTGTTCACTTCGGAAGGACTGAAGCCCGATCCCATGAAAGTAGAATTAATTGCAAACGTGCCTCGTCCAAACGACAAAAAAGCTGTCCAGCGCTTTCTAGTCCTTCTAGGATGTATCAATTATTTATCCACATTCATGCCCAAGCTCTCAGAAGAGTCTGAATCCGTACACAAGTTCATCGAGAGAGACGTCACATTCATGTCAACAGAAAGAAGCATTTGAAGCAATCAAAAACATGATCAGCTCCTACACCTCCGCTCAAGTATTATGATTTAGCCAGTGAAACCCCTATCCGATGCGATACGTCAGAGTCCCGTTTAAGAGCCACTTTTCTTCAGAATGGACAGCACGTAGCATTTGCATAACGGTCATTTAGTGCCGTAGTGCTTCGATACGCTCAAATAGAGAAAGAGCGTTTGGCAATCGTATTTGCTTGCAGTCGCTTCAATCAGTACCTGCATGGAAGAGATTTAACAATGGTGGAGACAGACCACAAGCCATTGGATCCCATTTCTCAGAATTTTCTTCATTCAGCGCCTGAAAGGAGAATGCTCCCCTGCCTGAAAAAATGCAACCTTCGTGTGACGTACCTTCCAGGTTCGGCAGATGTAAATTGCGGACTCGCTGAGCAGAGCTTATATTCAAGCTGGTCAAACTCAGTATAAGAACATTCCAGAATACCAAATCGTCCAACTCAAGCAAGAACAGGAGCTGTTTCATGAAATTGCTAGCATCAATCAAGTTGACTACATGCGCCTATAGAGGGGACTCATTAGCAGATAAAGTATTGCACGCTTGCAGACGCCACACTGCAGTGTCTGATGAACACAATCACAACAGGATAGCCACTGAGACTCTCAATAGAAAATGTCTCAGTCTGTATTCGGGACTATTGGACCTACAAAGTGGAATTAACAGTGCAAGATGGACTATTGTATAAGGGAATTAAAGCGATCATCCCCACCTCAACGAGACCTCAAATGACTGCACGAGTCCACTCAAGCCACTAAGGACCTGATACTTGTATACATCAGGCATGTGATGGCCGGCAAATCAAGGACCAGGTCCAAAACTATGCAGTTTGTAATGACTTTCTAGCGAGGCAACAGAAGTAACCGTTGATGACACACAAGATTCCAGACACTCCTTGGTCAAATGTTGGTCAAGATCTCCCCATGCTTGGAAACGAGAACAACCTAGTGACCGCTGACTACAGTGATTACCTTTAATCAGATCTCCCACAAGACACAACTGCAGAAGCAGTAATCAATGCAACGAAGTCCTACTTTGCGCTACACGGTTATGCTGACATGGTGACAGATAACGGTCCTCAATACTCAAGTACACAGTTGGACACATTCGCATGTGAATGGAAATTTCAGCGCACCACCAGCTCGCCATTACACAGTCAGAGTAATGAGAAGTAGAGTCGGCTGTCAAGATCGCGAAAAAGCTAGTGAAAAAGGCTAGGCGACATAAGAAAGATGTACAAATGGCCTTTCTGGAATGGCGAAACACGCCAGAAGTCCTGCTCAGAAACGTATGTCAAGAAGGAATAGAACCACCATCCCAACAGTCGAGGCGTTAGTTAAGCCATAGGATGCGGAAGGAGTGTCTCACAAGGTCAAATGACAACGAGTTCAGGCTACAGGGAACTTATGACGAGCACGTAAGACCATGGCCAGAAGTTCAAGTAGGAGAACCAGTATCCCCTTCAACGAGTAAACCCCTAATGCACCATCGGAGAAAAGTTCGTGTGTGCTCAAAGTTGGACCACGTTCCTGTCTTATTGAAACACAGAGAACGGGAAACCTGTACAGACGTGGATGTAGATGTAGACGAAATCGAAAGCTCATTCGCCAAGATCCTAGTCAAAAATAAGAGCAACCTATTGTCAGAGACGCCACTTCCACCATTCAGAGCTCAGCAAATGCGAAGTCAGCAGACAAAACGTTACAAGATGTTAGGTCAACCAATCCTACGAAGAAGACGCCTTCAACATGCAAGGCAGCCAGGGGAAATTCTGTGAGGCTATCTTTTAGACAAAGTAGCTCAATCAAAGGGCCCCTTGGGTGACGCTCGTGTCATTTGTGAAGGTTACAAGTAGAAACATTTAAGTACATGTAAGGTGGTGTTTTGGAGATTCACACAACGAGAACACCGTGCTCAAACAAAACTATTATTGCAGAAACCGAATTGCAGAAAATGTCCTGTTGTTCGGGCATTTACAAAATCTAATTTGTAACAGTAAGAAACATTGCTTGTGGTCACTCACAGTGAAGTTGTCAATCCATAATACATGCACTTGCAACGTTATCGGTCAAAATCCACAAGTTTGACAGCAAACTGAAAATCATGTAACAGCTCAATAGGGCTCGATGGAGCCCTATCCCTTTTATGAACTATTCTTTTATGAAACCTTCGCCTGAAGCAAACACTGTTGTCATCGCATAAACTGCTATCATATCTTCCAGCACAGCTCTGAAAACCACTAGAAACAATATTCCTTCCACACCAACTTCCCCAGTTATGCTCAATTGCACAACAATTCACACATTTCTGACAATTCTCATAACTGACAAATCTGATATTTCCTCGCATAGTTTGTCATTTTATTATGGCGCAGTTTTCACTTGAGTGTCGAAAGTAATTCGCGTTTTGCTTTGGTTTTGCTAAATACTATGCTCTGTGATTGGTCAGAGAAACTCGCGCCATTTTGTAAGCCAATCAGATGTAAAACCAAAACCAATCGTGACTTGCTTGCACGCGTTTTCCCGAGCTTAACGCTAATTACTTGTATTTGCTTCGATTTCTCATTGGCTCATTTTGTTTTTCGTTCCTGTTGTGTTTGGTTAGAATAATTACTTCGGTTTCGGTTTTACGACACTCGATTCAAAATCGCTCTATTCTTCTTCAACGTTCAACATTAAAAACATAACAGCTCCAAATCTTTCAAACAAAAAGCACACCAAAAATATACTCCAACATAAATAACGTAAAACATTTCCAGATAAGGAAACATAAATCTAACATCTCTCCTCATAATTGTTAACTTCAGACGATGTCACATTACCATACATCACGTACATGCAAAAAAAGCTATTCACACACTTTGAACATTTTTACCCTACAATTCTTTTTCATCGTCCCAAATGACACGCCAAACGCTTTACCCACCTCAGTTCTGGCAATTTGTCAGAGTAGCACTGCATCAAAAAATTTCAACTTCACACACCACTGACTACACGGCAGACGGAAAATAAAAATTCGAAGTGACCTTTCCAATACAACGACATCTTTTTGGTGCTCAAAATGTTGTTATCGTAGCATCTCTCGTTTTGTAATGAAGCGATTGGTCCATAACAAGTAGATTCAGATAGACACCGGATAAATCGTACTTTCTAAAGCATGCTTTGATTTAGGCCCTTAACCTAACCTACACTGTCAACAACTTGTCAGAAATTTCAACACTTAAGAGCGGTTATCTGTAACTTTCACCTAGGACCATGCAAGATAGAAAAATCGAAAATTGCCAAACTTTGTCACAATAAAGGTCTTCCCAAACCATTTAT
>Ga0126336_10001018_pt1 | contig 13565 bp, 5 predicted proteins | sample SidCmetagenome_FD_92530 | JGI IMG/M metagenome (GOLD analysis project Ga0126336, IMG submission 92530) | Coral microbial communities from El Islote,Puerto Morelos, Mexico - Siderastrea C C metagenome | ecosystem: Host-associated > Invertebrates > Cnidaria > Coral | place: El Islote,Puerto...
AAGTAAACTCATCACAAACGACTTATCCAAGGACGACGATTTAATCGTAAACACGAGACATGTTTAACATCTGTTAACATGCAGAATCAAGTTTCGTTCACGTTTTGGCGATCCACGCATTTTGCAAACCCACTTCAGTGTTCTGATATAGTTTAATCTTGATAGAACGGAGATATCCAAGTTTTCTACGAATAGAAACGTTTCCTTGCCCTTACATCGACATTGAAAATGCGAACTCTTCTTTGACAGGCAAGACAAAACAAGACTTGCATTACAAGTCATCACGGCCGACTGTCTGATGGTCTTTGCACTTTACCACTTTAATTTCCCAGCAAAACAGGAATAATCGAAGAAATAGCATAGAAATGTATTTTAAGCAACACCATCACCTTTCAACACAGCTGAGAAAGCAATTTGCTGTCTTGACGGCTTTGAGATCTATTCATTGCATTACAGAATGAATCATGCAAAATTTGCATACGGTGTATTACGTGTCTCAATAATTATTGATGTCTCGAATTACCTTTTAGATCACAGAGTTTTCTTCGAATGTTTTTTTGTTGTTTTCTGCGAAGATTAATGTGATATCGACTTCAGCGTAGTGAATGGAAATATTTTTTCAAACATTGCGTTGCTTCCCATTCAAAGTTTTCGGATATTAATATTCCTTCTCACCTAAGCGCCGTGCTTGCACACGTGTGAAGAAAAAAATCGAATTCGTTTGCAATAAAGTACCAAGAAATACTCGGCGCATCGCTGTAGTCTCTATTCCAAATCAGACCTTTTAATGTAGAGTATTTTCTAGTTTCAATCATCTTTATGGGCCTTTTAAAACCGGAGTTACGACTTTTTGACCATTGCAAAAGAAAAGCGCCACTGACGCGCTCATCAGCAGCTAATGTTTACTAAAAAAATATCATTTGCTCGCAATACGGTCCCGAGAAATAATTGATGCATCGTGTAATCCTTACTACAAATTGTGCCTCTAAATGCGGAGTGTTTTTCTGTTTCAATCATCTTTATAGGGCTTTTAAAACCGGAGTTATGACTTTTTAAAACTTTGCCGTGATGGTTGCAAAACGAAAGCTGACTGATGCGCGGCTAATGTTTACTAAATGAATATCATTCGCTCGCGCGTTGACAAGTATGACTAGTTTTAATTACCGAACATATTAGAGCTTTTGGATTCAAGTATAGTAAACAGTAGGGCTTTCTTTGGAGAATAACCAAGTACGTTTGACACAACAATTACCTAAAATTGGTTCAGTTGATCGAGAGACTGCATACGCAGATGGATCACAGCTGCTTTTCACGCACACAACCGCACTAGAGAGATGGTTTATATCGAGCGGAATTTCGAATGCAGCAAAACATTGCCCAGAAATGCTGGAGAATTGACAGACAAAACGAAAATTCACTCGAAAAATTGCCGCGAAATTTCGAGGGGCGCGAATTATCGCTCGAAAGTTCGAGCATCGCGAATTATCGCGCGAACTTTCGCGCGGAATGAAACAATAGGTGTCATGAAATTTCGGCGATTTATCGCCGCAATTTCGCTGTGAGCGAAATTTCGTCGAAAAGCCGGGAAAAGCCAGGAAATTCGTCGAAACTGACTTGCATTACTTTTGCACAATACTGTATATCCCACACTCTTACTCCAGCAGAATGAAACTACCATCTTCATTCCAGCAAACTTAAATTTCTAGCCCTGAAATGGGCCATAACTGAACAGTTCAGAGACTATTTGTATTATGCACCTCATTTCACAGTCTACACAGATAACAACCTACTTTAAATGCTTTCTGGACGCACCCTAAGGGCCATTTGCCTCTTGGATTACTTGGGTGGACGAGAAGTATGACATTCCTGGGTGCAATATTACGTTGTTGACAGCACTTCTTTCATCCATCTTCTCCAACACTAAGAAATGAGATTGTGAACGAAATGCCATCGCTTTCTTAGGTTGAATGCGATATCATCTACGACCCATGGTGCGAGTTGTCCTCCAATTTGACCATGAAGGAAGTGGTTAGGGTTTAAAAACATGTTCGTCGTTTGCATCACTGCTGCAGTCGCCCAATAGTCGGGAATTTAGAATTCCTTCTACTCTGTAGTCTTGTACTCTCCTAGGATAGCACATAAAGCTTTCTTTGCAGACTTGATTAGAGATTTGAACAGCCCTCCATGATGTGATCTGCCCCGAGAGTAAAAATGCCAATGAATTCCTTCATTGGTAGCATTCTCTTTGATCCGTGCTTGATCTAAAGCTAAGACCAGGTCGCGTGGCTCTCTACCAGCTAAAGTGAAGTTCGTACCGTTATCACTGATCATCACTTCCAGTTTGACACACCTTGCTACCATTCTGGAAAATGCGTTAAGGAAACTTGTAGTATCCAAAGAGAAGGCAATTTCCAAATGAACTGCTTGTGTGCTTGCACAAGTGAACAGGCATATATAACGCTTTGCAAAAACTTTCCTTGTTAACTTGAAAACAAAGAGGCCAGCAAAATTGATTAATGGATCTCTTGGATTGCAGCGAAGATCCAAGTCTTACTTCAGGTAGAGGTGACAGGATTTGTTCTCCTCTGCATTTTCTTTGGAGTTTACATACATCGCATTCTCGTTTCCATCGCTTTGATTGATAATCCAGCACCTTTGTCACAAATCAGCAAGGGTGGCATTCACTCCAAGGCTATGGTGACCTTTATCTTGGATGTGCGCAACAACCAGTTTCGAAATGTGATGTTTCTTTGGTAAGACAACTGGGTGCTTAGCCTCATAAGGCAAATTAGACATAAAATTCCATCACTGTCTAGAAGTGGTGTCAATCTCCACAGCTGGCTGCCATTTAGACATTTTACCCTTGTCTCAAACTCGTCAACTCTTCCGAAAAGCGTTCTCTCTGAGTTTCTCGTATCCAGTACTTCTCTGCGTTCTTGATTTCTTATAAACCCAGGGCTTTCTCCAGAGAACTGTTTTGCCCGACGCCGGGCACCTGACTGCAATTTAAAGGGTCATGCTATTTTAGTCCACTTTGAAAACAAAAAGAATATGTCCTCATATCAATGAACGCCCACAAATAACGGTCTAGTTTTGTTACCAAAGACCATATTACTTCACTGAAACTATTTTGTCGTCTGTTGCTATGGATGGCATGGATGGAAATGGATTGCAAATTGAAAAAGTTAGGCTAAACTTTTCAAATTCTTTCAGCGTGTTGACATTAAATCTATGTTAAATGGTTATGGTTTGTTTTCCCTTAATGAAATTAAGGTAATACCAGTATGTTCCTTTAAATGTTCAAACACAGTGTTGGGATAAAGTTAGCTACCGATAATTTTAGCACAGGTTTGACCAAAAATCTGCGAAGTCCTCGTGACTAGGCCCCTTTAACTCACTTGCTTGCATTCTGTGAAGTCTTGCTCTCTTGCAGAGGGATATGAACTGCATGATCCATCCAGTGACTCTTAGCAGTTTAAGCCAGGATAAAAACCTGTAGGCATCTAACAAAGAAAATGATCTCTTTCTTTGGAACGTGAGGATGATTTTTTTGCCAATTCTTGTTTGCCTTCTTCTGTGCAATCAGTCTGGCAAGGGCGAAGTTCCAAAGGCCAGGATTCCTCTCCTTTATGTGGAAAGGCAGGTCCCTGAAACCAGCAACTCTCAGCAGACATGTCTCTTACTGTAGGTCAAGACCTCTCGCTGCATCATCAGCAGGGCTTTTCTTACCAGGCACGTGCTGTCATTGTGCATGGCTGGCTCTTTGCTGGATCTCAGCGACTGGATTAGCAAGAAACGATTTTAGTCGTCTTGAATGACACTGAACCCAGTAGATTAATACATCCATACTATCCATCCACAGGGTGTGTTCATTTAGTGGTATTTTCAACTTCTCAGAGACTATTTCAGCTAACCGCACACCAAGTACTGCAGCCATTAATTCAAGATGCAGGATACTCGCAGATTTTATCGGAGCTACCCTTGCCTTGGCTGTCACTAAGACCGCCGAAATCTTTCCACTCACATACATGTATCTGGCGTAGCTGACAGCCGTATAGGCTAATTTGGAATTGTTGGCAAATGTGTGAAGTGATACTTGTTCCACTTTCTCATCACGTCGATAGCAACGTTGAGCTTTCACGTTCGAAGCTTCACCTAACTGCTCTGTCCGTTGCTGAGTGGTGACTTTCACCTCACTAGCTAACTCTTCATCCCATCCAAGCTTCTTGTAATGCCATTTTTGTTCCGATGACATAAGGGGCCAGGAATTCAAGTGGATCAACAGTGTGGCAATACGACTCAAGAGCCCTTGTTTTGTGTAGAAGGACAGGTTAATTTCTTTAACAGTGAACGTAAACACATCTTCATCTTCACTTGTACTCCATTCCAAACCGTGAATTGAGCGAGGTAAAGGGATGCTTGTCTCTGAAAACCAAATGAACTGCTTCATAGACATCAACAGGCTTCGTTAGATCTAGGTCTCTCCATAGCAACCCATGGTATCTGCGGTCTTTCTCAGCTAAAACCACTTGAGAGAACATTTCCTTACTGTCTGCTACTAAAGCAACAGGCTTTTGTCGAAAAAGGAAGAAGAACTTCCAGACTTTGGCCCCATAAGCATGGTGTCAGTCAATGATTTTTGTTTACAGGTAGCAGCTGATTCAACTACGATGCGCACTTTAGTGGTTTCTCTGTCTTCATAAATAACTGGGAAGTGCGGAAAATACCAGCTTGGATTGTCAAATGCTTCTTCGGGTTTTAACTTTCGAACATATTAATGTTTGCATTCATTGCATCCTTGTAACGCTGTGCAAACTCCCCCTTCTTAAGCAAGCTCTTGAGAGAGTAGAGGCATTTCTCTGCATCTTCTCTGGTGTTGGGAATACGACCTCCAACGCAACGTCTTGACTTCTTAAGCAAGCTCTTGAGAGAGTAGAGGCATTTCTCTGCATCTTCTCTGGTGTTGGGAATACGACCTCCAACGCAACGTCTTGACTTTTCCACTTTTGATATGGCTAAGATTTCCTCCTGGCTCAACTGCTTGACTTCTGTATTTCGAATTCCAAGAGACTCAATCCCCTGTTCTCTTAGTAGAAGCGAAGGCAGGTAGAGGTCCACACAGGTCCATCCTAATGGCGTTCTTATTGCTACCGGCATTCCAACTGGACCAGAATGTTCTTCTAGTGCTAGGGCAAGCTCACGATGGACTGATCAGATCAGAAGGTCGATTGTTTTTCTCCCAGGTGCTTTAGGAAACGTGATGTTCTTGAGATGATCCCACTTGACTTTGTGCTTATTCCAGTCTGGAATTGTCAGGCCTTAGCACATTTCTGGCTGTGTCCACGCTTCAAAAGTGGACTGGGTTTCTCCATCTATACTCTTTATCATCAACTGTACTTTCTTGCTTTTGAAAGGTACACAACTGTCAGTGAGAGTTGACAACCTGAGACTTCTTTCATCTGCATCGAGCCCAAGGGCAGTGATGATCTCATCTGCAACATACGTCCACAAAGCCGTTAACTTTCACATTTTGTCCCGCTGAGCCCACGAGCCAATTTGGAACCGTTCAGAACACAACGTTCTTCAAATTCAGACTTACAAAAGGCTGTTCATGTCGAAGTTCGAAGTGCAGATGGAAGTGATGGGTGCTTTTACGGTCATTAATACCACAACGATTCTTTTCCGGACAAGCTCTCCATTGATGGCCTAATCTCAAACAGTGGTAGCAGAGGCAGTTGTCCTTGGCAATTTCCCATTTGCCATTCACTGAAGTTTCGCCCCATTTCTTGCCAAGGTGATTTGGTGAGGTCCGTCACAGAGAACACACTTGGGAATGAGCTTTGTTGTTGCGTTGTGAAAAGTTGCCTTCATGGGTTTCTTTGACCTAACACTCTCCTCCTTCTTTTTCTTTGTTCTCGCTTTAACTTCTTCTATTTCCATGTGATAAACAACTTGTTTCTGCAACCATTTTGAAAGCGTGGGAAGTCCATCTTTCTTTGGCTCTCTGTGCAACCACTCTTGAGATGACACTAGAAGGGACTATGGTATTTTCTGTTGCACTGCTATATACAGCGCATACACTCCGGTTAGCTCCTGATGTCAATCATTATCTTCAAGCTTGGCGAAAACATGGGTGCTTGTCAACGTCTTTTGAAACACATTCCTATTCTTCATTTTCCTTACTTTCTTCTTCACTCAAATTAGAATCTTAACGTTTGCTTAACTTTTGAGCGGGCTTCTTCTCTTTAGATTGTCCATATTGCGACAACAGTTAAGCTTCCACTTTCAAACGTGTGGCCTCATCATTTTCCTGTTGAATTTTTATTTGCACTGCTCATTCTTGTAGCTCAAGTTCCTCTAGTAGTCTTTTCTTGTTCTATCTTTAATGCAGCTATCTCTGCCTTTAGCACTTCTGCCACTTTTGAAGCATGTTGAACATCGGACGATTTGGAGGTTTGACCAGTTTTGTCCTCAACTTCGCTCACGTAATTGGTGGAAAAATCTCCGATAAGAGATAAGGGGGCTTTTGCACAACATTCTAACTATTCCTGACTTTGTCGATGCTATCTTTTACTTCGATCCGCAATTGATCCAACCACTCTTCCAATTCTGCTTGTTTAGACTCATCAGCTTGCAAGGCGACAGTTTGTTGAGTTGTTTGATTTGCATTTTCCAATGCTTGCATTAACCATTCTTTCACGGATCTAATAACAGTTCGACCTCCGTTACCAGCTACCATTTTTTCCACTTTTTTTTTCTGCTTCTTGTAATGACTTCTTTGAATGCTGCTCTTCTGCAATGAAGGTATTCAAGTTTTCTTGACATCCACTCGGTGTCTTATGTGGTTTTATTTGCTCCTTTATCTCTTTCCGTCATCCTGAATGATAAACGATAAACCGACGATAACTATGTCTGGACGAAAGGACCAATTAATAATAGTTACGTTCATTGTTAGGTTGCCCCGGTGGGACAAAACTACCAAAATCATTGTTCGCTGGAGCAATTAGTACCAGCAGCAGCTACATTACCGAGAGTACCACCAGCAGCTACATCACCAATAGTACCACCAGCCACTACATTACCAACTGTGCCAGTAGCAGCTACATTACCAACAGTACCACCAGCAATTACATTACCAACAGTACCACCAGCAGCTACATTACCAACAGTACCACCAGCAGTTACATTACCAACAGTACCACCAGGAGTTACATTACCAACAGTACCATCAACAGCTACATTACCAACAGTACCACCAGCAGTTACATTACCAACAGTACCACCAGCAGCTACATTACCAGCAGTAGCACCAGCAGCTACATTACCAACTGTATCACCAGCAGCTACATTTCCAACAGTACCAGCAGCAGTTACATTACCAACAGTACCACCAACAGCTACATTACCAACTGTACCACCAGCAGCTACATTACCAACAGTACCACTAGCAGCTACCTGACCAAGAGTACCCCCAGCAGCTACCTTACCAATTGTACCACCAGCAGTTACATTTCCAAGGGCACCACCAACAGCTACATTACCAACAGTACCACCAACAGCTACATTACCAACTGTACCACCAGCAGCTACATTACCAACTGTACCATCAGCAGCTACATAACCAACTGTACCACCAACAGCTACATTACCAACAGTACCACCAGCAGCTACATTACAAAGAGTACCACCAGCAGTTACATTACCAACAGTACCACCAGCAGTTACATTACCAACAGTACCACCAGCAGCTACATTACCAACAATACCACCCGCAGCTACATTACCAACAGTACCACCAGCAGCTACATTACCAACAGTACCACCAGCAGCTACATTACCAACAATACCACCAGCAGTTACACTACCAACAGTACCACCAGCAGCTACATAATACCAACTGTACCTCCCGCAGTTACATAATACCAACTGTGCCACCTGCAGCTACATTACCAAGAGTACCAACAGCAGCTACATTACTAACAGTACCTGCACCAGCAGCTACATTACCAACAGTACCACCAGCAGTTACATTACCAACTGTACCACCAACAGCTACATTACCAACAGTACCACCAGTAGCTACACTACCAACAATACCACCAGCAGTTACACTACCGACAGTACCACCAGCAGCTACATTAGCAAGAGTACCACCAGCAGCTACATTAGCAAGAGTACCAGCAGCAGCTACATTACCAACAGTACCACCAACAGCTACATCACCAACTGTACCACCAGCAGCTACATTACCAACTGTACCATCAGCAGCTACATTACCAACTGTAGCACCAACAGCTGCATTACCAACTGTACCACCAACAGCTACATTACCAACTGTACCATCAGCAGCTACATTACCACCAGTACCACCAGCAGCTACAATACCAAGAGCACCACCAACAACTACATTTTTCCAATATTCACTTCTTCAACAGCCTAGTTGTGACTGCCCTTTAAAAGATTAAGAATGAAGAAACGCGAGGGTTTGGGTAAAATGAAACATTGACATGGAAGTGCTTGTAAAATTAAAAAAAGCACTTGAATATCTGTCAGGGACATTACATGAGCATTACATGCAAATTGAGACAATTTCATATGATTAGTGCTAACTAGCAGGTTGCACCTAACTTAAGACAGAAGATACGCAAATCTTGGCTGTATTCCGAAATTTCTGTTATATAAATTAGTACCATTTTGACATTCTGATTTGTGTGAAAAATTCATATTCCACAAGTAGCGGAAATTTGTTGTATGTGTTTACTTGCAATGAAGCACATACTAGCAATTTTGTAATTCAACCAAATATCAGGCAACAGGTAAAGCAAAACCACCACATAGACCACAATCATTTTTTCGTTTGGTTTCCCTCACGTTTAGGTCAAAAATTTTTAAAACTTTCTCTGGATAAAGCATTATTGCATTGTACATCATACGGTCAAAACCTGATATTTAGGTGGCACCTTTCATGTCAAGTAAAATGTGTTGCTTTGCATGTTCTGCAGAAATATATTTTGTTTCATTTGAGCGTTTTCTCCCAGAATTATATTGTTACAATGTACCTTTTGCTGCAAGGACAATTTTTTTAGTAGTGTATTTATATTGAGCATGAGGAAAAAACTGTTAAAAACAACACAGCATGTTTTGATAGGACTGCTACAGCTGAATTTATTCCAGAGAGGATTTACAGTCATGGCGTGGCTTGTAATTTGCCAAAACAATTGGTATTTAGCTCATTCACAAAAGGTACTTTTGGTTACTAAAAAACTGGCCATTTCTGATCTATGGTTGGAGTTATTCGGTGGGCTATTTCTGATCTTCAGTCGCAGTTATCTTGTCTTGTCAATATACATTTATGTTGCTTTCTTGCTTTCTGTTTTGACAGCTGTTGTTTCTCGTGGGTCGACCTCTGTGACCCAAAAATAACTTTGTGCTTCTCTTTTCATTTTCTAGCATTTTCAAGCAAAATGCTTCTTTTTTTCCCGTATTGGGAATTCACATCTGAACCCCCAACTTGCTGTGGGATGTTCCAGTCCTAAACACACTCCCCATGCCTTTGGAATTCCAAGATGCACCCGTGGTAAGGGTACGATATTTACCGGAATCACCCAATCAGCATTCAGTAATTTTAGTAAGTATCAAAATTGAATGTGTATTGATGAGAGAACTTACTGTATTCTGTGAGAAGAAGTGATCAGTTCCTGGACCATAGACTGCCTTCTATCACAGTCAGTCATCAGTTTGTCCAATGTGTGTCGCAAATTCTCGGAGGTGAACTCATCTAACACAACAGCTCCTATACACAAAAAATAAAAGGTACTAACATTAACTAAAACCACCACCACCACCACCACCACCATCATCATCATCATTAGGCTGCTGTGTAGGCAGCTGATAGATTCCTTCTGCCTTCCTGTCACTATAAGTATGTGAAATTATGAGCAAAATTTTGCATTAAGAGCCATTAGACAACAACAGGTCACAATATGTTTACCTCCTAAAACTCTGAAAAATACCAACCTCCAGGAACCTGTTGCAGACGGCTGCATGGCAACACCATAACAGGTTGATAACCATGATGTCTGAGTTTGCGGTTGACCTCTCCCCACTCAGCTATTACTCCTGCCTGCAGAAGAAAGCAAAGTTATTGCCAGCATAACAACGTAACCCAATAAACTCATAATCAATTATTTTCCCTCTAAAATGTATTGTGCTTTTCTTACAGTGCCAGCCAGCAGACAACAGGCAGTGCAACATGGGTCATCACTCAAAAGATTCTTGGAGTGATCTCCCAGACCACAATGCAAGTGACACATAGAGTAGAGAAGCCCAAGAAATATATCCTGTAATGTGAGACTAGAACTTGAAAAGAGAACTACAGTATATACTTACCTTTATACATTTGTTGCTACTCCCAAGGTGGGATTTTCACAACTATTTTGAACTATCTTGAAACCTGGTCACCTCTCTACAATGGCCACCTTTTTTGTACCAACAGATGATGAATTCACTCAAGTACTCTCACTAAAACTTCCCCGTAATGGCCAACTATTTGTACAAGAGAGGTTTAACTGTAATTTTCCAATTTTGGGAAACAATGTTCACTGTTCATCAAAAGATACCACAGTGTCATGATACAAACCCACAAGCTTTATGCTTTAAATTTTATCATGTAGAAATAAGAGTATTGTATTGTATCATTGTGACATTCAGCTGAGTAACATCAAAAGATGTAGCAAGACAAACTGAGTATTATTAGCTGGAGTATTTGAGTTAACAACTATGATTACAATAAATCACGTCTCAATATGTTAATTTGTAAGTCATTAGATGGACGAAGGCCTTGGGGGCCTGTGCACCATCTTTAGTTCTGCAAAAACGTTACCATAGTAGGGCATTCAAGGTCATGATATTGGATTGGGGGTGGGGAACAAAGAGGGCTTACCATATTTTCTCAATTAAACGCCCCTGACGTTTATTTCAAACTTGGCATGGTGGACCCAGCATTTCTTTGAATGAGCAGTTTATTTGGTTCCACCATTTTCTAAGAAAGGGTTATTATTTGTTCTTCTTCTAAATCATAAGTTTATTATACAACAAATATTAAACGTCTGAGGGGCTTATATACCTGGCATTTATTTGGGGCCCGGCATTTAACCAAGAAAATATGGTATATGTGTTTTGACCTTGGTTTTCTTGGGGACTGGGCTGGGTAATTACTGCAATCCATCCACTAGCTACTCTTACATTTGGAGGTTTTTGGGGACCTTAGAGTTTATTAGTTGATCAAAATTACATGCTTAAAAAAAGGTGATTGGACCGATTATTGTACATGACAATTATCAAGAGGATTTTGGACATCATACCCATCAAAATACGCCATTTAGAAACTGAAAACAAAAAGGAAAGCTCTAGAATGCTTGATTGCAAATGGACGGCTTATCCAAATGTCGGCAACTGAAAAATGAGGCATACATTTGGAGTCTTGAACTTCCTGAGACTTTTTGAAGCATTTTCCCGGGGGAGGGGGCACTTGACTTGTGTTTGGGCATAGGCGTGCCACTGAGGGTCCAAAATCCTGACCTTGTTTAGGACAAAAAATGCCCTAAAATACCAACCCTGTTTCGGAGAAACACCCTCCATTTTAGGTCCCTGTTTAGGACAAATGACACAATTTTAAAGTGTTTTAGAGATGGGCAAGTGCTCCAATCTGAGATTGCTGAATACTGTATAAGTCATATTTAATGACCACAATGGTGCAACCACACCCTGTTTAGGGTAAGTTCAGACCCTGCTTAGGTCAGACTAGCAGAAAATTATATACCCTGTTCGGGACAGAGAGGCCAAAAACCACACCCTGTCTAGCAGCACGTCCCCATATAGGCCTTATAAGGGAGCACCCCCTCCCCTGAGTAAATTACACACATAATAGTGAATTTATTTTGTTATGATTTGTGTGTGTGTGTGTAACTGAAACATCTGTCACCAGATCTGTCACTGAGTTCAAACAGAATGCGCCAATTTGTGCACTTGAAATACCACCTATATAAAGAGGAACCTAAAACCTTAGCATCTACATTGGGTTAATTTTGTCGAATCAAAATATTTAGCAGTGAAAACAAACTTAGACTTCAACAAAATTCAACAGATTTCTTTTTCGAGAAAAACCTTTAACTCTGGGCATTTAGCAAGAGATTACTTTTGAGGAGTGGTCAGGGAAATATACAGGAAACACATTTTAAAAAAAGCACACCATTTCTAGCTGTATTGCAAAATACTGAAAATGCGACGGTTGCATGAGAATTCAAATGTTTTATTCTAGTAACTTGACGGTTTGGTTGAAATTTTTTGCGGGTTTTCATTTTTGCAGGTGCAGCAGGGATTTGGATGTGTTATGGGGCATAACGTTTACTGCTGTTACGCCTCTGCTGTTGTACGATCACCGTCACCCCGTTCCATTAACACTGTCATGAGACACGTCAAAAGAAACACTTGCTTGAAGAATGTTGTCACATACTAGCAGAAATAGTGTACTAAGAACAAAATGAGATAGACTAAAATATAAAATAAGGCGACCAAGTAATATCCGAATGTTTTCAATATCGTTTTATGGACTGTTCCCATACTAATCCTGAGAGTCACTCTCAGCAACTCGATCAGTGTATGGCATCAAAACTCAAAATTCAAAATCTTGAATTCAAAATTTTAGAAGAGGTCAGTGTAAAATGAGGACTGCGGACTGCGAAGTAGTGCAGATTGCGGACCAGGGGTAAAATGCAGACTGCAGACTAAGGGTAAATTGCAGAATGAAGACTGAAGACTACAGACCAGCGGGGGTGGGGGGAGGAATGAGAAAAGAGACAGCCGGAAATACATCTACATTCATAGAAGTTCGTAGAAAGCTATTAAAATCTATTTAATATGTTCAAAATGTTAAATTGCAATTTTGATTTCGCGTCCTAATACGAAAGTTTGTTTACTAATTGAGAAGTAGAACAGTTTTTCCACCAAGGTCCGGAATACGTTGTTAATAAGAGTTTTGCTTCAACTTCAAGCCGTAGATTGTTCAAAATTTGCTCATACTATGCAAAACAACCTGTGTAATTAGCAAATAAGCTCTGACGGGAATAAAAGTAGAGTTAAATATCTCATTAATTGGAACCTGTAGTGTACCAAAAGATCGCCTTTTTTTAACAAATGAAATTATTTGCGAACTAGCTGGGGTAAAAGTCAAATGCCGCCGGCTACATGTAGTTCCCGGGTGGTCACCCATCCAAGAACTATCCCCACCGAACAGGGCTTAACTTTGCTGACAGAAGAAATTATGGTACCTTGATCATGGACTGGTATCTAAGAATTCAATTAAAACATTTACCTTTTGATTAAAAATGCATATTGCACTTGAAAAAAATTGTGTTGGTTAAGCCCTGTTCAGTGGGGTTAACACTTGGATGGGTGACCGCCCAGGAACTAGAAGGAGCCCTCTGGTCTGCAGTCCACAGTCCGCAGTCCACAGTCCAAAATCTTTGTTTTACACTGACCGGTTCTAAAATCTTGAATTCAGGATT
>Ga0126336_10001019_pt1 | contig 13556 bp, 7 predicted proteins | sample SidCmetagenome_FD_92530 | JGI IMG/M metagenome (GOLD analysis project Ga0126336, IMG submission 92530) | Coral microbial communities from El Islote,Puerto Morelos, Mexico - Siderastrea C C metagenome | ecosystem: Host-associated > Invertebrates > Cnidaria > Coral | place: El Islote,Puerto...
AATTATGATGACACATCGAAGTAGGGATTGTAAAGTGGTCTACGCCATTTTTCCATCCATTATTTCCGTGCGGTCTTGTCCTTGAAATGTTGTAGAACAACGCTCGCGTAGAGATAATGTTAACGTGAATTATCAGAATCAGAAACGTTATGCCTATAGCATTGATTTTCATCGTATAAACGTTCTTGCACAATGCGTTCCATAAAAAAGGATGCTTATCCCTCGATACGTTTGTCTCGATACGTTCGCAGCAGTTATACGTTATGGCTCCTATAAATAAACTAGATATGAATTCAACACAGCATATTATCGCTCTTGAATATTGCTTCTTCAAAAACAAGCTTTGCAAGCGCTCATGCTGGTTCTCAGGGTATCACTAACTCTTTCTCTTCGGCTTCAGAATATGAAGTATATCATTTGTATTGCGTCTGAAATGAGCGAATATGTCCTCTTTAAGGCAATTGCTTTTCACATAGCACTCGTGCATTAAGTGCTTATTTCTTTTTCAATGTTCAAAAATTTTAGTTTGGAGCTGAGAAAAATCCGCCACCTTTTGTAGGATAAGATTACGAGAGTTTGTCGTGGAAACTGGAGAAAATTTTATGTATTTTTTCTTCTTCTTACGCGCTCCACAATTTGAACGAATTGCCGGGAGAAGCTGGAAAAAATATATATTAGCTTCGACGTTAAACTAGCTCTCAATGCAGCAAGAAAGACATGTAGTTCAGTTAAACTTTAAACTCTGTTCAGTAAAATCTGCGTCAACTTATATATATTTCCACGATGCTACTTTTTCGTCGATCGCTTTTATGGTTTGAAAGAGAGAATTATCGTTATCATCCTTTTTTTTGGCCCTTTTAGCTTTGAAAAAGGAAAACGATTTTAGGATAGATTATTGTGCTAGTTGGTGTTGTGAGAGTTTTTATTGTCGGTGGATGGGTACTTTATATTAACACAGCCAAGTGCACAAACCAATATTCGAAAATAATGCACGCATGGTTACGTTAATTTGTTGTGAACAAAACATTGATAAGGCGTTGTTCCTCCTAAATTTAACTGATGTTTCCACTTTTAGAGTTTTCGCTCTTATAATGACTGAGACCCCTAATTCATTCACGGACACCAACGCTTGGGCCACCTTGTACGGCATAATAAACAGCACCACCGGAAAGTGATGCTCAATAGCTTCATTTTGAATGGTCACACTTTAGAATTTCATCCACAGACTCAAAACTTAGAACCGCCTCGTACAGCATAATAAACAGCAGAAAAGTACTGCTCAGTAGCTTTCATTTGAATGGTCACACTTTAGGATTTCATCCACAGACTCAAAAGTCAACCGTCTTGTCGGTCAGTAATAAAGAGCACCACAAGCAAGTACTGCTCAGTGACATTCATTTGAACGGTTACACTTGAAGTTTTCATTTAGAGATTCAAAAGTTAGAACCTTATTGTAGAGCATAATAACAGCACCACAGGAAAGTACTGCTTAGTAGCTTTCATTTGACTAATCACACTTTAGGATTTCATCCACGGACTCAAAAGTTAGAGCCACCTTGTACAGCATAATAAACAGCACCACAATAAAGTACTGCCCAGTAGCTTTCGTTGGAATGGTTACACTTTAGGATTTCGTCCACATACTCCAAATTTAAAACCACCTGTACAGCATAGTAAAAAAGCGCCACAGGAAAGTACTGCCCAGTAGCTTTCATTTGAATGGTTAGGATTTTTTTCACAGCTGACTCAAAGCGGTTACGATAACCCCGTTCAGCATAGCAAAAAGCACCACAGGAAAGTATTACTCAATATATATATATTTTTCCTTTCTTAGAACTATATTGCATGAGCTTATGTTAGTCTCCGGGCTGTTTGTACTTCTCTAGCAACACGGACAAAACCAAGTTTTCTTTCCTTAATCAGGAACATATAAAATCTATCGTGTTTTTAATTTGTGGAAGCCTACTAGTAAGTTTCTTCAATTTTGTCCAGTTAGAACAAACGTTCACTTCAAGTTATTTTCTGAATTGCGTTAACCAACTACCCCACTTCAATCGGATAATGGACCTTTGATTCTTGGATTTTGCTCAAACGTGAATGTTCTCACCCAAAGTACGTTGTCTAGAAAACAAGGAGGCGATATCTTGAGATGAAAGGCCACTATTTTTAATGCCTCCTCCTGACGTCATGTTTGGATGAACAGTACAAACAACTTGTATGGTATGGTTCCAAACTGCATATTACTGCCAATTCGGAAGTTATGATGTCACAACGTAAAATTAAGTGTTCCTAAAATAAGCTCTGATAGATTATGGGAATGATGCAGAGAGAAGTCGGGGCCGAAGATGTGCGATACGCTAAAGGTTCTTTTTATCTATTTTAAATGAGGTACAAATTTGAACCAAGCCATAAAAAACTCCTTTGTAACGTAGTCTTCGGCATATAAGCAAGCGATATTCTTCATCCCGCAATTTAAAGAAACCCCAGTTATAACGGACACAATCTAAAAGCCAGGAGCCCATTACAATGGGCACCTGCTAAAAGCTCAAACTCAAACAAATTTACCCCAATATAGTTTATTTATTTATCTATTTCCACAATATTTAGACAGAGGTGCCCAGTTCAGCGAGGCTGGTTTGAATGGGGCTCCGTTTAACATAAATTTACATACAAATAACATATTACAGAATACAAAATTTCTGATTACAAAAGTATTGACTCGACTAAACGCGTCGAAGCTGCATGAGAAGTAGATTGACAGTGATAGTAATTGCACGATTAAAACGTGAATGCTGAGAGGTGCAACATAACATTTTCTGATTGTAATTAAGGTAAACTAATTTTTAGCTAACACCGGTATAATGAAAATTGTTTCTTTTTGACAATTTCTTTTTAAAGGTTTCTTTTAAATTAAACCCTCTTAAAACCAAGACGTTTTTCCAGTTCCTTTGCAATTCGTCACATCGTGGTTCCATCGTAAAAATTTGATCGATTATGATTTAAGCAGAACCGTAAACCTTTTTCACTTGAAAATGGGGAAAGAGTCCATTGCGCAGGGCTTAGAACGAAGCATAAAAATAGGCCTCTTGTCGTCGTTTTTTGTAATGATGCAATTTATGCAAACTTTGGCATTAAATTGAATTCCCCGGGTTCGAATCCCGTTAAAGCCTTCGAGGGTCTTTTGCACATAAAATGTCTCACCTTTATGCGATTATGTTATATAAAAATTTTTCACTTTTGTATGAGAAATTTAACATTTCTAACTCTCAGAGGAGGAGACTAAGAACACTTCAGTTAATGTAATTGCTGAGTCCGATATACAAGTACTAAGCATGAAATTAAAGCAATTCAGTTGAGGGCTTTTTAAAGAAAGTTTCACTTAAGCATGAGAACTTAACAACGCATTGGCGCCACTCTCTTAGACTGACATAAGTCCCCGTTTTGCTGTTTTAGTCTTTGTACTCTTGGAAATAAACTTTGAAATCTTTTTTTTTTTTGTAGGGGATGTCTATGGGATGAAGTCTGATTTTTTTTCTCAGTGTTTAACTTTCTTTATTGAAACTGTTTAAGTTACTAAGAGTCTTTCACACATCCTTGTATCACGAACAGTTAGCTGGCAAAATGGAATGTCTATGCATCAAGTTACTATAGCATAATCTTCCACTATAATCGCCAACTTTATCGAGCTGACACTGTCTCATTTAATAACATAGCAACAACGTTTTTTTAATGCTTAAAGCAGTTTAAAAGTCCGCAAAAAAGATAAATAGTATTTCTAAAAGTCTTCCTAGATCAACTTAACTAAGTTTTTGACAGTCAAACGTTTGCCAGACTAAACATTAGGGAGCGACGGCAGTTTGTTATTAAAAATGACGACGCGACAGTGTTCGGCTAAGTAGACATTTGAAGGGGTAGAATCTCGCCAGTGCAAATCATTCGATTCTACTCTTCGATTTTTGTGTGTGTAAAAGCATTATAGCTTAACTCAAGTATTATCAAATTTTTTTATGCAATTAGCTTTTGACACTAGCTGAAATGAGTGGAATGATCTTCACATTGTGTGCTTGAGCAAGTTAAGCCTTTTTTCCTTTTGATTTTTTTCCAGACCGCACAAGCAATTGTTTAAACTGCCTGAACTCTGCGAATATCAATCCTCTTATTTCATGTCAATTAGCTTGATTTGTGGTTCAAAACAGGCAATATACAGCTACATCTAATACTTACAGAAAGAGGATGCCTATCATCTATATTCAGCTAGCGGCTGGCCTAATCGAATGATAAAATTATCAAGAACCACCTCGACCTATTCGAACCTGTAAAATACAGTTATTTTACCCCGAGACTCGAAACGTTAATTAGTATTTCAGGTGACGTTAAAGACCTCTAAAAATTCCCCGAAACTTGTCATTCCCGTTATGCACTACTAGAACAACAAATATACATATGTTTTGCCCTTTTTAAATATAATTGCTATCCTAATTTTTCGTCGCCATCTTTCCAAGTTATCCTTACATTCCTGGGTTCTTAGTCATATCGATATCTGTTCTTTTCTCATCGTTTCTTCTTATTAACCATTGCGTAGGTTGGAATGTTTGAATCGATTTCATCAGTGCTACGACCCTCTAGGACATTATACACATGGTCTTGCAAACCCTTGGGCCCATAACTGTCATCTTCTGCAGCACTACTGGGGTAAGGTTCCTCCAAAGTGTTGTACACCGGTTCATCATTGGTACCTTGAGGACCATTCCTTCCCTGGGATTCTTCCAAAGTGTTGTAAAACGGATCGTTCACAGAAATGGCACCATAATGTTGCGATCTCTCTGCGTTCCCAGGATAAGGTTCCTCCAAGACGTTGTATACTGGCTCCACTCTATTGGGACCATCTTCCTCAGCTTTTCCTGGTCCCATTCCTGATAGGTCCTCTAGGACATTGTACATAGCTTGCTCTAGACGGATGGTACCATAATTTTGGCCATCTTCTTCGTTCCCTGAGGAGGGCTCTTGAAGAACATTGTAGAATGGTTCTTGGGCATTTCCGGGTCCGTAGATAATGTGTCCCTCTGGAACATCAAGTGAAGCATAAAATTCACCAGCGGAAGAGTTTTCTGCAAACGAAGCCAGTCAGGTTTAAGAAAAAGGCGATCAACAAACAATCAATTCCAAAATGGTGAAATTCTCACTTTACTTTCACAAGCTATTCAAAGTGAAATGGATCATTTGGCTAAGGGATAAGCCAGTTCGTCATCTGAAACAATCAAGACTAGGAATTGAGTCAAACTGAGCATGACAGTTCTCCAGTGTTGTGCTATGGCAGAAAACAACACACTAAAAAATCCTACAATGATGATTGACCCTACCAAATTGTGGGAATCAGTAAAACAAAACAAAAAAATAAACCTGTAGCAAGAAAAGATTTCATTTTGCATGCCTATATATTTATACGGCTATATCTGAATAAAACACCGTAACTTAGCCTCATTGTAAATAATGTGTCATACCTAGTTTTGTATTGTTGCTTGTAACGTAACCGTTCTGTGTCTCGGGGTGAAATGCTGCGTTTGTATGGAGGCTCCTTTTCAATTTTTCCTGGCGAATTAAAGTAGTATGAAGTAAAATGTGAATACCATGAACCTCAGTTTTATTAATCTATCTGTATATTCTTTTCATCCCTTACTAACCTCTACATTACCAATTGTAGCATAGCATCATCAGTAAAGCGAGTTACTATAAAAGTGCTGACATAAGTGCTTAAAGTATGTACCTTTTTACTTTGGCCAGTGGTACCTTTCTGAGCGTCCTTTCTGTGAACACACGAAGACAAGAGAAGTGTTTGAATATAACAATAGCTGTCGCGAAACTGAAACCCTAGAACCGACCGGTTGTCTGGCAATCGGATGGTTGTTGAAAATTTCTTTGCGGCATGCTTACCAGCAAAGATTTATTAATTTCACTGGTTTCAAGGTTTTTTAGATGAAAATGAAGAAGCATTAATATGAATTCCGATTTCCTTTCCCCAAATGTTTTAAAATACTGTTGCTTATAGAACGATGAATGGATATGCCTTTTAAGAAAAGAATATCCGAGTAGTCAGGTTACTCATTTTCACACGTGGTAAAGCTTACCTGGATTTGCAACGTCGGTAGAAACAGAAAGCGGCAGTGAGCAGTAACACAATTACTATGGAAACAGTCACTCCAGTTATAAGACCTAGTGGAGGAGAGGAGCTGACGTCATCATCTTCCTGTCTTTTTCCCGAGCCGGGCTGTCAAGAAATATTTTTAGCCTGTTAAGATGCTATTTGAGTCCAAATCAGAATCCATGCGGCTTGACAATAGGGGAATTGTTGGCAAGGAAGGAAAGTGAAAAACAGTTAGGATATATACCTGAGATGAACTTGTCGTTGGTTGAGAAGACGACCTCTTTAGAAAGATCTAAGCAGGAATGATAAAAATTGTCCAATGGTTTATATAAATTCTGTTAAACTTTCAAAATACATAATCCTTTTGAGCAGAGGATAGTGGAATTTTATCACCAAATATCGGTTTAACCCATTTGACTAATTCATTGATATTTGTTTATTTTTATCTTTATTATATTTTTTGAAGAATTGTTAGAATAGAGTTTTCTTTGGTTTACCCATACTTCGACCATGGAAATTCTCATGGAATATTAAAACTTTTATTATATGGCTGAAAAGGTCCGCGCTGAAAAGGTGCTTTCTATTGGTTCCCTGAGCGGTCCAATATGGACCGCTTAGATGGACCGCTCACGAACGGATCCTACTAAATCGTGTTTTGGGAAAATTTAGGAGAGAGGACAGTTTTGTATGAAGTGGAAACCTTATTCTTGCTTCATGTTTGCCTAAAATTGTGGCAAAAACGTCTGCGAAAATGACATTATGAAAATTGTTTATTCCGTTCTTTCAACTTTGTAGCGCACGCTTACTAGTAGAAATATGCTTTGCTGTTCGCCAATCTGTAAAGAGCCATAATAATAAATCGTTTATTGAACTAGCTTGTTTATGGACCTCGCCTTTGGCTGATCCCATTGATAAATTCAAAAAAGGAACTCTATCAATGTTTTCCCAATACAGACCTCACGCAGACCTATCGTAGTCTTATAGATCTTTTTTATTGACTTGTAAATAATTACGTAATTCAGCCTGGCGGCTGCGATGTAATTTTTAATAAACTATCTATCTATCCATCTATCTATCTATCTATCTAATTGAATATCTTATATCTCTTGACCTCGTTGTTTTCTATAGGAACACGAAAAAAAAGTTTTCAATTTGAAAAAAAAAACCTCCCCATTTAGTTCATCTTTAATATGTTAAAACTGGTTCGCATTTTATCTTTCAAAAAATAATCATTGTTTTAGTTGATCTGATGTTTAATTACCGTGGATGTTTTTGCGAAGAAGTGTGGAGAAGATGCTGTAGGTACAATTGACGAGGAAGGGCTTTGTACAGGTGGCTTTTCTACTAAGCCTGCAATGGAGGAACATAAGAACAGTAAGTTGTTATTATTGAACTTGTCTGCTACCTGGCATTCGCTTTCTGGAGAAAAACGAAAAATAAGAAAAAATACCAAAAGAAAGGGGATGTACACTGAGAATGGAATAGCTTACAAGAAAAAAAAGGCCTAATCGTAGCTGTAAAAAGAGCACTTTTACGAGTTTTCTGACCCTCTAACCCAACAAACGTTTATCAGTAAAATTTCATCAAGACTTCTGTCTGATTCCTGTATACGATTTTTTCGAGCCTCTAACTCAACAAACGTCTATCAATGAAATCTCAGAAGTGTAACTGGAAAGTACGTGGTGATGTATGATGTAGCTGACCAATATGGTCATCAAATAGGATCATGTACGACCCCCTCAGAGATAGAAACTACGGGATTGTCTGAGCCACGTGATGCTCTAGCCATGTGTAAATTTCATTTCAAAGGTCTCATGGGTACCTCCATGTCTCCAAAAATAACAAAGAATAGAAAATAAAATAAAATAAACGCAAAAAAACGTAGTAGTAAACGTAGTCAACGCTGATAATTTATGTTCTGACATTAAGAGCTCTAAACCTTTTCTTTCACTTACAATTGATACTCCCTTCTAGTTTGAATAACAAGCATGCGTCCTGAAGTGGAAGCGTTGACCGTCGGATGCCTAGATTGATGATTTGGCCTTTCAAAGAGTTTATCGGCTCAACATCCTTGACCTATAAAAAGTTACGCTAATTTCACCAAACTGGTTGATTGTAAACAAACAAAATCAATTGCCCAAGCAATTATGTGTATGTTTAAAGAATGTTAACAGTATCCCGCGTGGGATTAACGCTATTCAGCCTGGCAGTGCCCGCGCTGACTAATGGAACGTACATAAGTTTGTTAATATGCAAGTAAAAGTCACCAAACTTTGTGACTTTTCCTAAAATTTATCTGGGAATTAACACTATTCAATTCAATTGAGTTTTATTTAAACACGGTAAAAGTCATCAGGAATACCTTATTGGTATTTAATTTCGCGGGTACTTAATTTCGCCATTTTGGAGAGACAGTATTTCGCGGGGTTTTATTTTCGCGATTTCAATAGGCAAAAATGAAAAATGGGCATTAAAGTTCGCGATTCAAGCGTTCTCAACTTCATTTTATTTTTCAAAAGTCTGAACTTTTTAAAATTTCTTGATAAACCGGAACCATATAAATGGCAATTTTGACGACTGCACGAAAGATATTCTAAGGGATTTGTACGAATCTAGCTATTAAGATGAAGATGATAGCTAGATTCTCTACTCCATATGTAAAATCTTTGCAAATTAACGTAATCTCACAACAGAAGATACAAAATGGAACTTACCAGTAAAACCAGTTAATAATTTTTGTATTTGTCAATACATTATGTTGTTGTTGTTATTACATGTTAATCATTTTTATCTGTGATTTGAATTTTCTATATGGGTATTAAATTTAGCGTGTTTAAATTTCGCCGCGAGGATTTTTATTCGCGGGTCTTTAATTTCGCGATTTTTTACAATCGCGAAAAACGCGAAATTGAAGACCCGCGAAATTAAGTACCAATAAGGTACATTCAATAAATAATAACAAAGAATAAAATATCCTAACATGCAAGAGTGATGTTTTTTTAACCTAAAAATGGTGTGACCACCTGTTACTTATGACATCATATCTCGTAACCAAAACAACCGATTCTTACCAAACTTGCGTCAAAATGTGTCTAAGCCTAAAACGGCAGGTGCTGAGGAAAAATCGTCTTGGAAAAATTGGAGAAAAAACTTATGGTGGCATCCCCCGCCCCCTTCTACGCACGAGGGTTAAACATTACAATGCTAACTAAGGGGCCGATCGGATCCCAGCTAGCCGGGCTGAGTTTTTTTCCATGTAATCGCGAAGTTGATTTTTAGTGTGTTTCACAAACGTGCCGAGATTCCGGCAAACCGAACCAGCCCGGTTGACCGGGCCAGCCCGCCTCATGTAATCGGCCCCTAAACCTGCTTTCCATGAACAGTCCGGGATCGTTATCAATTGTGATAACCATGTTACCTCACAACATGGCGGCCATTTCAGAAATCGGGGATTTTCGCCTCGGTCAGCTTTATCCGTTATTTGTTCGGTAATACCCGGGTTATCTACCCATAGTTCTATTCGAGAAAGCCAGGGAAGGAATGAACTCCACGTGTGCCTGGCGGATGAAGGCAAACGATGAAGAAGCGAATTTTACTCACAAAGAGGAAGAACACTACAGATATGAGATTCTGCGTTCAAATCAGGTATGTTTTTCTACTTTGCCTTTAAATTTGAGTTGTTTGAAGATTTTTGTGACATCTAAAAAAATTATGTCTTTAACCTTATTCCTTTCCATTTATCGTTTGTTTATCGTTGTGCACAATTTATTAAAAAAGTGCACTGGGGTATTTTGATTTGCAGTCCGATGGCATCACTAATCGCCATTTTGTGATCCTATTGACTGCGTTGCTTGATCCTTCGTGTCCAAGATGCTTCGTTAAATAGATTTTTGTGGTAATCCCCAGACATTGTTACGGAGATGCGTTTGATTTTTTCGTGACAAATTTACGTTTTAAAGCTTAAGCTTACGGCTATAAAATGGTATTAGAGGACCTGCACGACTCCTACTTCACGTCTTTGTAAGCTGCGTCTGATATATCGCGGTCTTTCTACCAATTTTGTTTCTTGTATTTTTGTAGTGAGTTTAGTTAGGAGGGTGTTTAAATGATGACTGAATTGAGCACTAGTGTGAGAATGGATGTTCGAATCAAAGCACTTTCCTCCTTGAGCTATCAAATTGGCCTATCAGGACCTGCTGAGATTTGTGATTAACAGGCTGAACACCTCTCCTTATAGGATCGCACCGTGTTCATGGTTTTGAAAGATTTTGGAAAAAAAAAAGAGAAATCCAAGATGGCGCATCCATGAAAGCGGCCCTTTTCAAATCGTCTCGTAGTTCCACGACAAGTGACGTCATCAAATCCTGTTATGGACCTCAAAAAAAAAAACGTTATCATTTTCATTATCTACCCCCGATGTTTCGTTGCCATAGCCTCGATACCATTTTAGTTAATTAAGGAGGGGGAGGGGGCCACTGAGTGTTAAATTGTGTTAAATAAGCTTAGGTCGTGGGCTCGCCGACTTCTGCCAGATTGTTGTTGTTGTAGCTGCTTTGCTGTTGGTGTTGGTGTTGGTGTTGGTGTTGTTTTTTAGTTTTGTTTTTGTTTTTAAATAAGTAATAAGATCATAATGACTGTGCATAAATAATCTTGAACCACCAAGAGAGATGTTAACCCTCGGACGTACAAGCAAATTAAAGTCACACTCCCACATTGGTTCATTGGTAAAGGCTTTTGCTGTGTTTCAATATTTTGCGAAGATTTTGCCTTTGATAGAAAGCCTTTGATGTGATCTACAATATCAGGTATATTTTATGGGTTGCGGCAACGCTCCGGGGCCTGTGAGGTCAACCATTAGAAATTATCAAAAAACAGTGAAAATTGAAAAATCGTCTTGGAAAAATTCAAGAAAAACTGTTATTTACTCACTGCCATCACACCACAATTATTCATTCTTTAATCCGGACTACTGATAAACATATTTTACTTCATGTAAACTATAAGCTAAGATAAAAGCTAAGCCACCAGAAAAACTAAGCAGAACAACAACAACTCTCACCTTAATAAAACATCCGGATCTACTAGGCTCCCACTTAAGATGAAAAATGCTTGAATTTCCAAGTGACATTTTTTCCCCATAGCATCCAATAAACCAGGACGACGAAATGTTTATGTAACAGTCTTCTTCATCTATCTTTGTTTTCCTGGGCCACCTGACGTTTAGCGTTCGTATTCGGTGTTCTGTTTTTTCACCATGAAACATGGTATTTACCTCACAGCCTAAGAGTCGGGAGGAATAACGTAAGTACAAGTGAGAGTCTGCAATTCTTTTGTGCCTGAATGACTTTTCATTAAATGGGCTGATATACGTACTGGTTATATAATGACTATATTTTTAGCCTAAAATCCCATTACAGCAGACAGCAAAACAACTATAGCATAATAGCTGTGCTTTTTTTTGTTATGTTTTGTTTTGTTTTTGTTTTTGTTTTTGTTTTTGTTTTTTTGTTTTTTTTACCTGATATCCAAATTTATTTGGATACTGGTAGATTATGGTCGGGCTGTCTTCAGAAAGCTCTACTGTCTAAATTACACCACTTTCACCTCTTTGTGCAGGTTATAAATGACCAATGAAGTACGCAAAATTCAGTCAATAAGATCAAAATTGAATCAATCGGCACTAAAACGTATTTATTCACTATAGCAGTGCGAAAGGTTTCGAGAAGTGCAAACTTAAGCAGTGGTTTGCAAAGTGGCAGGTGATTTGGGCGTCTCGCTGGAAGGCTTAACGGGAAAGCTTTCAAATAGAGCAATGGGTTTGGAACAGAAAAAGACTCAGAAACGAGTACTTTAGCATGACTCACTGTTTAGTTTGTTTCCTGCTGCTGATACCTGCTAATTTTCTGATACACACGGCCAAGATAGAGTAACAAAATGAAAAGAAAGACTTCTCAGGACATTTCTCGTCCTGAACTTGAAGCTGTTTTTCTGTCAATTCTTCGCCGATTTCAGCAAAGGGGACGAGGGAGAATAGAGACCAAATAATCTGGTTATTACGCAAGCGTCGCTAAAGTTTTAGAAAGGTGTAAAACACCAGCGGCTTGGAGAATGGCTGGTGCTTACTGAGTGTTTGCTTTGGGATATTCCTCATGCTTAACTGATTCTTGAAGTATTAAAGGAGAAGGTCACTCCAGAAACCGTATATTTTTGTGCTTACCAGTAAAAAGGCCACACTGATTTGAGTTACTGACCGTTGTTTGAGCTTCCATAGTGCATTCGATCCCAGTGAAATTCCTCTCCAAAGAAGCAAAAAATTCATCATCGGGCGCCGCCATTTTGGATAGCGCTTAGGAGCCTGGCCGCATATTCGCGACGTCAATTTGTCCAAATTGAAATTGGCGCGAAGCTCAAACGCAGCTGGCCAATTACAAGTGCATAGCTTTTCGGTTTTTCTCATTTCTTTTTCGCGGTGTCGTTGTGAACACGGCAACGCCAACAGTCTGGGCCATAGACATTTCTGTCTATGTGATGACGTCATTAAAATGGCGTCTTGGGCCTTTTCCGTGGAACCTCGGTTAATCTCATTCTTCAGCCCTCATGTTTTCCTGCCATTGGCTAGTCCCATGGGACCCAGTTCACCCACAAAAAGACAAACAGAGTTTCACTATTCATGAGTATGAATGGCGTCGGCTGAAATCCTGGAAAGTTATCGTCAGTTCAAGTCGAGTTACCGCGTCTAGTTTGAAGCGTGCAAGAAGTGACCTACTGCCATAAAAATGGAAAATTGAGGTAGGTCAAATTTTTTTACGTTTAAAAGAAAAATATAGCGGTAATCGTTGGTAAATTTGCTTCAGATCCATCAAAACAGAAGTCATATGCACCGTGGTTTAGTGCATATGCACGGCCTTTATAAATCGCGATCGGGCACCATATGGCCTATTAATGTAGTGTTATGACTTCTGCTGCTTATCGACTTTCTGTTCCTAAGTTCGTTGTTTTTGCTTTTCAGCTCATGGAGATAGAGCTTTCCCAAGTACAGTCGTAACAGCTTTGTCCCTTTGATCAAGATACAAAGGACAGAGCTAATTAATTTGCGACACAGCTAAATTTGGCCGGTAAATATTAATCGAGAGAGAGAGAGAGAGTGAGAGAACTCTCAAGCTGTGATACTGTTTGGACGTTTGGACGTTCTTAGAGCCCTTTAAAATCTTTGGGTGTGCTAGCTTTGGGGCAATAAATTAGGTTTTTGGACTCAGTTTGATTGCAAGATTCCTAACAGCCGCTATAAGGTGTGATGATTCAGTTCTCAAAGGATACGCGAGTTTCTGATTAATAAATAGGTGATAGGATGTTTGCTTGCGGTTATCTGCAAGACATGTAACTTTCTTTATCACGGATGTCGTAAGTGTCTAAA
>Ga0126336_10001020_pt1 | contig 13554 bp, 6 predicted proteins | sample SidCmetagenome_FD_92530 | JGI IMG/M metagenome (GOLD analysis project Ga0126336, IMG submission 92530) | Coral microbial communities from El Islote,Puerto Morelos, Mexico - Siderastrea C C metagenome | ecosystem: Host-associated > Invertebrates > Cnidaria > Coral | place: El Islote,Puerto...
AAGTTTCATAGGTCCTACCGAATTCTTCCGCACTTACTCGTGCAAATTTTTAAGACAACGGTACGTGTATTTTTGCCTCTCTCTATTCAAGAGCTTAATTGAAAAGTACTTCCTAAACTAGACAGTTGTCCAGTCGAGCTCGCCCTGGTAAAATTAAGTTGTTGTTGTTCTATTAATGAAATACAATAAGAGCAAAGAAAAGAATAATATCTTGTTAAGGAAGGTAGATGGGTTAACTAAGGAATAGAGGGCTTGTCCCCATGAGAGTAGTTCGGATCATTTAACACACAATTTGATTGGTTTGTGATCGTTTTTGACGTGCAAACATGGTACGGTTATGATGTAATAATTTTTGCTGGCTTCATTTCATAAAGTTTCCTTTTTTATTTCATAAAAAAGAAATTGTGTTTCTTGTTTACAACTCCTGTACTGTTGCAAATACTCTGGCGCATTAACTCGAAAGACAATTGGCGCACACAAGGCATATGCTACTTACAGCTTCCGCTGACAACAAACTGTCTGTGATCTGAACAAGGTCTTGAAACGTCAGTCTTTCTTTTGGGTTTGGGTGCCAACAGCTCCTCATGATGTCAAAGCTAAAAGTGAAAAAAAAGGATCAAATTTATATCGATGAACGCATTTTGTTATTCGAAAAACATGCTAGGCTGACGACGATGATGACGAACATTCCCTGAGTTTCACAATTTCGCATGTCAGTGAGCATAAAAAATTACATATAATTTTTTAGCTAATAGAAAATTGCGATTTTTTGTCAACACGGCGATTTTATTGTCAACACTGCCAGGTACGTTCTGGGTTCTTGTCGGCTAAAAATCAGTCAAGATTCCGTGCGATTTCGCGGGGCAATGTTTCTCAAGTTATTCGTAAGAGATCGGTTAGCCTTAGAGTTTGTCGTTTCTTAAGCGACGGTTTGTTAAATGCAAGCACCTGATTGGTTGGCAGTGTGATTTGAAAAAGGAAGAGCGTCGTTGAAATTTTTCATACTAGTCAAAACGTCTTCGGATACGGAACACTTCGTTCCCATACCAAAGCGGCTTTTAGATGACATCTTAGCTATTTCCAGGGAGTTTCAAGCGATGTATACATTTTTCCCACCTAATGCAAAGGAGATATTCAACAGATTCAAAGCCAAGTTAAATGAAATAAATGGTGAGTTCAGAGTTTTATCAGGGCCAAGTAGTCTAAATTCAATCAGGTCTCATATCCAGATGGACTGTTAAGCTTAACTTTATTCTGTTATCGTTTTTTTAGACTTGTCTCTAGAAGGCCTAATACGCCTACAAGTGATGGAAACAGAAGGACCAGGTCAGTTTTCGTTAATTGTTACGCCCAGGGAAGCTTATTTCCTTGTGTTTTCATTATGTAGAAACATTTTGTAAATTTCGATTGTCAATTAGAGAATTAAGCTTACGTTTCCATACTTGAAGTCAAATCTCAGCGTCTTGCAAAAGCTACCCTTATATTGTCTTATCATATTGTAAAATTATCCGTAATTTGGGCTATTGGCTGACAAGGGTGTTTAATAAAACCATTTAACTATCAAACTAACCATCACCGCATAATATTAAAAGTTTGCATTGAATCTAAAATGACTATACGGCAAATGGCGGAAGCAGTTCTTCCAAACTTTCGCCAGTTTTTGTAACTAAATGAAAACTCGAAAACTATCTTGAGTTGTTTAACGAAATAAGCGCTCCTTAAGACTTAAGGCAACAAAAAATTGCAGGTCGTCTAATCAAAGTCACCCTGCGTAAGAAAGAAAGTAGTTGAATGGAAACTCATAAATTTTTCCCACAAAAAAGAACTTTTTCACGACTTTTAATTTCGCCACTTGGCAGAAAAATCGCGTCAAAACGACAATTTTCTGCGAACACTGTTAAGCTTTTGTCTCCCAAGAATGCAAAAACTAAACATTTAACAAAAATCCCAATTTCATGTGGTGAAATATTCCCCCGGGGGGCTTACTCCCTTATCTACGCTATACAGGTATGTGCCGCCCGATAGGGTAGAGTTTTTAAGGTGCTCTGTGTTTAAATACAAAAAAATTTTAAGCCTCTATGTATGCCCCCAAAATTGGGTTTTTTAGCTAAGGATCGCACATATCGCGCACTCTTTGTAGTTTTCAACAAAAGGAATTTTTTCTGAAGGTCCCAAATGATTTGAATGCATTTTTGACCTTTGTGCATGCAGCTGAGACCGCCAATTAACTTTTTGGGACTAATTCAAGCCCCCAAAAAGTGTGGCATTGTTCAGTATCGCCAAATTCTATAAAAATAGCGCCAAAATGATATTTTTGAGGTGCCCCAACGGAAACTGAGGGGCTTTTTACGCTGGGGCCGTTGCACAAAAATGAGCACTTTTTTGAGGGCTGGGGTGCCACCCACCCCACCCCCCTCAAAAATGAAATTTCCACCTTACCGACAAAATCGCAGACCTTCTACACAATAATAATTTTTTCTGATAGAACTGAGGGATTTGCATTATTTTTGGGCCTCTGGGCAGCATTTCTACGGCACCTGACCACGCGCAACACATTTTTTAGCCTCTGTGTATGGCGCCGAAATGGGTTTTTCCCCCTAAGGATCGCACATATCGCGCATCTGAGGTGCTTTTATGCTGGGTCCGTTGCATCATAAAGAGCACTTTTTTCAGGGTTGAGGTCCCACCCACCCACCCCCCTCGAAAAATAACATTTCCACCATACCGACAAAATCGCAGACTTTCTACACAATAAACATTTTTTCTGACAGCCCCGAGGGATTTGCGTTATTCTTAGGCCTCTGGGCAGCATTTTTAGCGCACCTTACGATGCATAACACGTTTTTTAGCCTCTGTGTATGCCCCCAAAATGGGGTTTATTCCCTAAGGATCGCACATATCGCGCATTCTTTGTAGTTTTAAACAAAAGGCATGTTTTTCTGATGGTCCAAAAGGAGGTGAATGCATTTTTGACCTTTGTGCATGCAGCTGAGACCGAAACTTAACTTATTGGGACTAATTCAAGCCCCCCAAAAGTGTGGCATTTTTTAGTATCTCCAAATTCTATAAGAATAGCGCCAAAATGATTTTTTAGGTGCCCCAACAGAATCTGAGGTGCTCTTGTGCTGAGGCCGTTGCACCAAAATGAGCACTTTCTTGAGGAGTGGGTTCCTTCCCACCCCACCCCCTCAAAAATGAAATTTTCACCTTCCCGACAAAATCGCAGACTTTATAAACAATAAACATTTTTTTCTGATAGCCCCAAAATATTTGCATTATTTTTGGGCATCTGGGCAGCATTTTAAGCGCACCTGACCATGTGCAACGCATTTTTTAGCCTCTACGTATGCATCCAGAATGAATGTTTTCCCTAAGGATCGCACATATCGCGCATTCTTTGTAGTTTTTAACAAAAGGAATTTTTTTCTGATGGTCCCAAATCATTTGAATGCCTTTTTCACCGTTGTGCATGCAGCTGAGACCAACAATTAACTTATTGGGACTAATTCAAGCCCCCTAAAAGTGTGGCATTTTTTAGTATCGCCAAATTCTATAAGAATAGCGCCAAAATGATTTTTTTGAGGCGGCCGAACGGAATCTGAGGTGCCTTTATGCTGGGGCCGTTGCACCAAAATGAGCACTTTATTGAGGGGTTGGGTCCCATCCACCCTACCCCCCTCAAAAATGAAATTTCCACCATACCTCCAAAATCGTAGACTTTCTATACCATAAACATCTTTCTCTGATAGCCCCGAGGGAATTGCATTATTTTTGGGCCTCTGGGCAGCATTTTTAGCGCATCTTACGACGCATAGCAAATTTTTTAGCCTCTGTGTATGCCCCCAAAATGGGGTTTATTTCCTAAAGATCGCACATATCGCACATTTTTTGTAGTTTTCAACAAAAGGAATTTTTTTCCTGATGGTCCCAAACGATTTGAATGCATTTGTGACCTTTGTACATGCAGCTGAGACCACAAATTAACTGTTTGGGCTTTATTCTAGGCCACAAAAAGTGTCGACAAACTAAGTGTCGCCAAATTCTATAAAAATAGCGCCAAAATGCTTTTGTTGGGTGTCCCAACGGAATGTGAGGTGCTTTTATACTGGGGCCGTTGCACCAAAATGAGCACTCTTTTGAGGGAACCCACCCCACCCCTTTCAAACATGAAATTTCCACCTTACCGGCAAAATCGCAGACTTTCTATACAATAAACATTTTTTTCTGACAGCCCCGAGGGACTTGCATCTTTTGGGCCTCTGGGGTGCCCTTTGAGCGCACCTGACCACGTGCAACACCTTTTGTAGCCTCTGCGTACGCCCCAAAATGGGGTTTTTTCCCTAAGGATTGCACATATCGCGCATTCTTTGTAGTTTTTAACAGAGGGAATTTTTTTCTGATGGTCCCAAAGGGTTTAAATGCATTTTTGACCTTTGTGCATGCAGCTGAGACCGCCAATTCACGTTTTGGGACTAATTCAAGCCCCCCAAAAAGTGTTGCATTTTTGAGTATCGCCAAATTCTATAAAAATAGCGCCAAAATGATTTTTTTGGTACCCCAACGGAATCTGAGGTGCTTTTATGCTGGGGAAATTGCACCAAAATGAGCACCTTTTTGAGGGGACCACCCCACCCTTCTCAAACATGAAATTTTAACCTTACCAGCAAAATGGCAGACTTTCTATACAAGAGACATTTTTTCTGGTAGCCCCGAGGGATTTGCATATTTTGGGGGCCTCTGGGGAGCCTTTTGAGCGCACCTGACCACGCGCAACACCTTTTCTAGCCTCAGTGTATGCCCAAAAATGGGGTATTTTCTATGAGGATCGCACATATCTCGCATTCTTTGTAGTTTTCAACAAAAGGTTTTTTTCTGAAAGTCCCAAAGGGTTTGAATGCATTTTTTGATCTTTGCGCATGCAGCTGAGACCGCTAAGTCACGTTTTGAGACTAATTCAAGCCGGAAAAAAGTGTTGCATTTTTGAGTATCGCCAAATTCTATAAAAATAGCGCCAAAATGATTGTTTTTGGTGCCCCAACGGAAACTGAGGTACTTTTATGCTAGGGCCGTTGCACCAAAATGAGCACTTTTTTGATTGGACCCACCCCACCCCTCTCAAACGTGAAATTTCCACCTTACCGGCAAAATCGCAGACTTTCTACACAATAAATATTTTTTCTGATAGCCCAGAGGAATTTGCGTTTTTATGGGCCTCTGGGGAGCCTTTTGAGCGCACCTGACCACGCGCAACACCTTTTTTAGGCTCTGTGTATGCCCCAAAATGGGGTGTTTTCCCTAAGGGTCGCACATATTGCGCATTCTTTGTAGTTTTCAAGAAAAGGAATTTATTTTCTGATGGCCCCAAAGGGTCTGAATTTATTTTCGACCTTTGTGCATGCAGCACAGACCGCCAATTCACATTTTGGGACTAACTCAAGCCCCTAAAAAGTGTTGCATTTTTGAGTATCGCCACATTCTATAAAAATAGCGCCCAAATTATTTCGTTTTGGCGCGCCACCGGAATCTGAGGTGCTTTTATGCTGGGGCCGTTGCACCAAAATGAGCACTTTTTTGAGGGGACCCACCCCACCCCTCTCAAATATGAAATTTCCACCTTACCTTAAAAATCGCAGGCTTCCTATACAATAAACATTTTTTCTGATAGCCACTAGGGATTTGCAGTTTTTTGGGCCACTGGGGAGCCTTTTGAGCGCACCTGACCACGCGGAACACCTTTTTAGCCTCTGTGTATGCCCAAAAATTGGATTTTTTCCCTAAGGATCGCACATATAGCGCATTCTTTATAGTTTTCAAGAAAAGGAATTTTTTCTGAAGGTCCCAAAGGGTTTGAATGCATTTTTGACCTTTGCGAATGCTGCTGAGACCGCCAATTCACGTTTTGAGACTAATTCAAGCCGCCAAAAAGTGTTGCATTTTTGAGTATCGCCAAATTCTATAAAAATAGCACCAAAATGATTTTTTTGGTGCCCCAACGGAATCTGAGGTGCTTTTATGCTGGGGCCGTTGCACCAAAATGAGCACTTTTTTGATTGGACCCACCCCACCCCTCTCAAACATGAAATTTCCTCCTTACTTGCAAAATCGCAGACTTTCTATACAATAAACATTATTTTCTGATAGCCCGGAGGGATTTGCATTATCCTGGGCCTCTGGGGAGCCTTTTGAGGGCACCTGACCACACGCCACAACTTTTTTAGCCTAGGTGTATATCCAAATTTGGGGTTTTTTCCCTAGGATCGCACATGTGGCGCATTCTTTGTAGTTTTCAACAAAAGGAATTTGTTTTGCTGATGGTCCCAAAGGGTTTCAACGCATTTTTGACCTTTGCATCAAGCTGAGGCCGCCAATTCACGTTTTGGGACTAACTCAAGCCGCCAAAAAGTGTTGCATTTTTGAGTATCTTCAAATTCTATAAAAATAGCGCCAAAATGATTTTTTTCCGTGCCCCAACGTAACCTGAGGTGCTTTTATGCTAGGGCCGTTGCACCAAAATGAGCACTCTTTTGAGGGGACCCACCCCACCCCTCTCAAACATGAAATTTCCACCTTACCGGCAAAATCAAAGACTTTCTATACAGGAAAATTTTGTTTTGATAGTACCGAGGGATTTGCGTTTTTTGGGCCTCTTGGGAGCCTTTTGAGCACCTGACCACGCCCAACACCTTTTTTAGCTTCTGTGTATGCCCCAAAATAGCAGACTTTCTACACAATAAACATTTTTTTCTGATAGCCCCGAGGGAATTGCATTTTTTTGGGCCTCTGGGCAGCCTTTTGAGCGCGCCTGACCACGTGCAACACCTTTTTTAGCCTCTGTGTACGCCCCCAAATGGATTTTTTCCCCTAAGGATCGCACATATTACGCATTCTTTGTAGTTTTCAACAAAAGGAATTTTTTTTCTGATGGTCGCAAAGGGTTTGAATGCATCTTTGACTGTTGTGCATGCAGCTGAGACCGCCAATTAAATTTTTGGGACGCGCAACACCTTTCTTAGCCTCTGTGTACGCCCCAAAATGGGTTTTTTCCCCTAAGGATCGCACATATTACGCATTCTTTGTAGTTTTCAACAAAAGGAATTTTTTTTCTGATGGTCCCAAAGGGTTTGAATGCATCATTGACTCTTGTGCATGCAGCTGAGACCGCCAATTAAATTTTTGGGACTAATTCGAGCCCCAAAAAAGTGTTGCATTTTTGAGTAGTACCCACGTTCTATAAAAATAGCGCCAAATGACTTTATTTGGTGCCCGAACGGAATCTGAGGTACTTTTATGCTGGGGCCGTTGTACCAAAATGAGCACTTTTTTGAGGGGACCCACCCCACCCCTCTCAAACATGAAGTTTCCACCTTACCGGCAAAATAGCAGACTTTCTACACAATAAACATTTTTTCTGATAGCCCCGAGGGAATTGAATTTTTTTTGGGCCTCTGGGGAGCCTTTTGACCGCACCTGACCTCGCGGAACACCTTTTTTAGCCTCTGTGTATGCCAATAAAATGGGGTTTTTTCCCTAAGGATCGCACATATCGCGCATTCTCTGTAGTTTTTAACAAAAGAAATTTTTTTTCTGATGGTCCCAAGGGGTCTGAATGCATTTTTGACACTTGTGTATGCAGGTGAGACCGCCAATTAACTTCTTGGGACTAATTCGAGCCCCCGGGAAGTGTAGCATTTTTGAGTATCGCCAAATTCTATAAATTACCGCCAAAAATGATTTTTTTGGTCGCTATAACGAAATCTGAGGTGCTTTTATGCTGGGGCCGTTGCACCAAAATGAGCACTTTTTTGAGGGGACCCACCCCGCCCCTCTCAAGCATGAAATTTCCACCTTACCGGCAAAATCATAGACTTTCTACACAATAAACATTTTTTTTGATAACCCGAAGGATTTGCATTTTTTGGGGCCTCTGGGGAGCCTATTGAGTGCACCTGAGCAAGCGCAGAACCTTTGTTAGCCTCTGTGTATACCCCAAAATGGGGTTTTTTCCCCAAGAATCGCACATGTCGCGCATTCTTTGTAGTTTTCAAAAAAGAAAATTTTTTCTGATGGTCCCAAAGGGTTTATATGCGTTTTGGACCCATGTGCATGCAGCTGAGACCGCCAATTAGCTTTTTCGGACTAATTCGAGCCCCCCCAAAAAGTTGCATTTTTGAGTATCGCCAAATTCTATAAAAATAGCGCCAAAATGATTTTTGTGGTGCCCCAACGGAATCTGAGGTGCTTTTATGCTGGGGCCGTTGCACCAAATGAGAACTTTTTTGAGGGGACCCACCCCATCCCTCTCAAGCATGAAATTTCCACCTTACCGGCAAAGTCGCCGACTTCTACACAATAAACATTTTTTCTGATAGCCCCGAGGGATTTGCATTTTTTTGGGCGTCTGGGGAGCCTTTTGAGCGCACCTGACCACGCACAACAGCTTTTTTAGCCTCCGTGTGTGCCCCAAAATGGGTTTTTTTCCCTAGGGATCGCATATAACGCGCATTCTTTGTAGTTTTCAAACAAAAGGAATTTTTTCTGATGGTACCAACGGGTTTGAATGCATTTTTGACCCTTGTGCATGCAGCTGAAACCGCCAATTAGCTTTTTGGCACTAATTTGAGCCCCCCAAAAGTGTTGCATTTTTGAGTATCGCCAAATTACATAAAAATAGCGCCAAAATGATTTTTTTGGTGCCCCAACGGAATCTGAGGTGCTTTTATGCTGGGGGCGTTGCACAAAAGTGAGCACTTTTTTGAGGGACCCACCCCACCCCTCTCAAAACAGAAGTTTCCACCTTATGAAGAAAATCGCAGACTTTCCACACAATAATTATTTTTTTCTGATAGCCCCGAGGGATTTGCATTATTTGTGGAGCTCTGGGGAGCATTTTTAGCGCGCCTGAGCACGCACAACACCTTTGTTAGCCTCTGGGTATGCCCCAAAATGGGTTTTTTCCCCCAAGGATCGCACATATCGCGCATTCTTTGTACTTTTCAACAAAAGGAATTTTTTCTGATGGTCCCAAAGGGTTTGAATGCATTTTTATCCTTTGTGCATGCAGCTGAGACCGCCAATTAGCTTTTTGTGGCTTTTTGGCACTAATTCAAGCCCTGAAAAAGTGCAGCATTTCTTAGTATCGCCAAATTCTATAAAAATAGCGCCAAATCAATTGTTTTTTGGTGCCCCAACGGGATCTGAGGTGCTTTTATGCTGGGGCCGTTGCACCAAAATGAGCACTTTTTTGAAGGACCCACCCCCCCTTCTCAAGACTGAAATTTCCACCTTATCGACAAAATTGCAGACTTTCTACACAATAGACATTTTTTTCTTATAGCCCCGAGGGATTTGCACTTTTTTGTGGGCCTCTGGGGAGCATTTTGAGCACACCTGAGCACGCGCAACACCTTTTCTAGCCTCTGGGTATGGCCCAAAATGGGTTTTTTCCCCTAAAGATCGCACATATCGCTAATTTTTCTTTTTTTTAACAAAAGGAATTTTTTCTCATGGTCCGAAAGTTTTTAAATGCATTTTTGACCTTTGTGCATGCAACTGAGAACCGCCAATTAGCTTTTTGCTGCTTTTTGGGACTAATTCAAGCCCTGATAAAGTGAAGCATTTCTTAGTATCGCCAAATTCTATAAAACTAGCGCCAATTTGATTGTTTTCTTGGTGCCGAACGAGAATTGAGGTGCTTTTATGCTGGGGCCGTTGAACCAAAATGAGCACGTTTTTGAGGGACCCACCCCACCCCTCTCAAAACTGACATTTGTACGTTATCGACAAAATCGCAGACTTTCTACACAATAAACATTTTTTTCGTGATAGCCCTGAGGGATTTGGAATTTTTTTGGGCCTCTTGGGAGCATTTTTAGCGCACCTGAGCACGCGCAACACCTTTGTTAGCCTGTGGGTATGCCCCAAAATGGGGTTTTTCACGTAAGGATCGCAGATATCGCGCATTCTTTGTACTTTTCAACAAAAGAAATGTTTTTCTGATGGTCCCAAAGGGTTTGAATGCGTTTTTGACCCTTGTGAATGCAGCTGAGACCGCCAATTAGCCTTTTGCTTTTTTTGGGACTAATTCAAGCCCTCAAAAAGTGTAGCATTTCTTAGTATCGCCAAATTCTATAAACATAGCGCCAAATTATTGTTTTTTGGTGCCCTAGCGGGATCTGAGGTGCCTTTATGTTGGGGCCGTTGCACCAAAATAGGCACTTTTTTGAAAGACCCACCCCACCCCTATCAAAACTGAAATTTCCACCTTATCCACAAAATGTCAGATTTTCTAGACAATAGTCATTTTTTCTTATAGCTACGAGGGATTTGCATTTTTTTGGGCCTCTGGGGAGCACTTTTAGCGCACCTCAGCACGTGCAACACCTTTTTTTAGCCTCTGGGTATGCCCCAAAATGGGGTCTTTTCCCTAAGGATCGCACATATCGCGCATTCTTTGTACTTTTGAACAAAAGCAATTTTTTTCTGATGGTCGGAAAGTTTTTAAATGAATTTTTGACGTTTGTGCATACAGCTGAGAACCGCCAATTAGTTTTTGCTGCTTTTTGGGACTAATTCAAGCCCTGAAAAAGTGTAGCATTTCTTAGTATCGCCAAATTCTATAAAAATAGCGCCAAATTGATTGTTTTTTGGTTCCAAAACGGGATCTGAAGTGCTTTTATGCTGGGGCCGTTGCACCAAAATCAGCACTTTTTTGAGGGACCCACCCCACCCCTCTAAAAACCGAAATTTCTACCTTATCCACAAAGTGGCAGACTTTCTACACAATAAACATTTTTTTTCCTGATAGCCCCGAGGGATTTGCATATTTTTTTGGCCTCTGGGGAACAGTTTTAGCACACCTGAGCACGGGGAACACGGGTATGCCCCAAAATGGGGTTTTTCACTAAGGATCGCACATATCGCGCATTCTTTGTACTTTTCAACAAAAGGAGTTTTTTTGTGATGGTCCCAAAGGGTTTGAATGCATTTTTGACCTTTGTGCATGCAGCTGAGAACGCCAATTAGCTTTTGGCTGCTTTTTGGGACTAATTGAAGCCCTTAAAAAGTGTAGCATTTGTTAGTATCGCCAAATTCTTTAAAAATAGCGCCAAATTGATTGTTTTTTGGTGGCAAAACGGGATCTGAAGTGCTTTTATGCTGGGGCCGTTGCACCAAAATGAGCACCTTTTTGAGGGACCCACCCTACCCCTCTCAAAACTGAAATTTCCACCTTTTCGACAAAATTGCAATCTTTCTACACAATCAACACTTTTTTCTGATAGCCCTGATGGATTTGCATTATTTTTGGGCCTCTGGGAAGCATTTGTAGCGCGCCTGAGCACGCGCAACACCTTTTTTAGTCTCTGGGTATCCCTCTAAATGGGGTTTTTCCCCAAGGATCGCACGTATCGCGCATTCTTTGTACTTTTCAACAAAAGGAATTTTTTCTGATGGTCCCAAAGCGTTTGAATGCAGTTTTGACCTTTGTGCATGCAGCTGAGACCGCGAATTAGGTTTTTGCTGCTTTTTGGGACTAATTAAAGCTCTGAAAAAGTGTAGCATTTCTTAGTATCGCCAAATTCTAGAAAAATAGCGCCAAATTGATTGTGTTTTGGTGCCCCAATGGGATCTGGGATGCATTAATGCTGGGGCCGTTGCACAAAAATAGGCATTTTTTTAAAGACCCACTCCACCCCTCTCAAAACTGAAATTTCCACCTTTTCGACAAAATTGCAGACTTTCTACACAATAAACATTTTTTTCTGATAGCCCCGAGGGATTTGCATTTTTTTGGGCCCCCGGGGAGCATTTTTAGCGCACCTGAGAACGCGCAACACCTTATTTAGCCTCTGGGTATGCCCCAAAATGGGGTCTTTTGCCTAAGGATCGCACATATCGCGCATTATTTGTATGTTTCAACGAAAGGAATTTTTCTCTGATGGCCCCAAAGGTTTGAATGCATTTTTGACCTTTGTGCATGCAGCTGAGACCGCGGATTAGCTTTCTGCTGCTTTTTGGGACTAATTAAAGCTCTGGAAAAGTGTAGCATTTCTTAGTATCGCCAAATTCTATAAAAATAGCACCAAACTGTTTGTTTTTTGGTGCCCCAACGGGATCTGGGATGCTTTAATGCTGGGGCCGTTGCACCAAAATGAGCACTTTTTTGAAAGACCCACCCCAGCCCTCTCAAAACTGAAATTTCCACCTTATCGACAAAATCGCAGAATTTTCTACACAATAAACATTTTTCTCTGAAAGCCTAGAGGGTTTGCATTTTCTTTTTGGGCCTCTGGGTAGTATTTTTAGTGCACATGAGCACGCACTACACCTTTTTTAGCCTCTCGGTATACCCCAAAATGGAGGTTTTTCCGTAAGGATCGCACATATCGCACATTCTTTGTACGTTTTAATAAAAGAAATTTTTTCTAATGGTCCCAAGGGATTTGAATGCATATTAGGCCATTGTGCATGCAGCTGAGACCGACGATTAGCTTTTTGCTCCTTTTTGGGACTTATTCAAGCCCTGAAAAAGTGAAGCATTTCTTAGTATCGCCAAATTCTATAAAAATAGCGCCAAATTCACTGTTTTTTGGTGCCTCAACGGGATCTGAGGTGCTTTTATGCTGGAGCCGTTGCACAAAATGAGCACTTTTTTTAGGGACCCACCCCAACCCTCTCAAAACTGAAATTTCCAACTTATCGAAAAAATCGCAGACTTTCTACACAATCAACATTCTTTCCGGATAGCCCCGATGGATTTGCATTATGTTTGGTCCTCTGGGGAGCATTTGTAGCGCACCTGAGCACGCGCAACACCTTTTTTAGCCTCTGGGTATGCCCCAAAATGGTTTTTTTTTCTCTAAGGATCGCACATATCGCGCATTGTTTCTACTTTTCAACTAAAGGAATTTTTTTCTGATGGACCCAAAGGGTTTGAATGCATTTTTGACCTTTGTGGTTGCAGTTGAGAGCGCCAATTAGCGTTTTGCTGCTTTTTGGCACTAATTCAAGCCCTGAAAAAGTGCAGCATTTCTTAGTATCGCCAAATTCTATTAAAATAGCGCCAAATGCATTGTTTTTTGGTGCCCCAACGGGATCTGAGGTGCTTTTACGCTGGGGCCGTTGAACCAAAATGAGCACTGTTTTGGGGGACCCACCCCACCCCTCTCAAAACTGACATTTCCACTTGATCGACAAAAGCGCAGACTTTCTACACAATTAACATTTTTTTCTGATATCCTCGATTGATTTGCATTAGTTTTGGGCCTCTGGGTAGCATGTTTAGCGCACCTGAGCACTCGCAACACCTTTTTTAGCCTCCTGATATGCCCCGAAATGGGGTTTTTTACCTAAGGATCGCAGATATCGCGCATTCCTTGCACTTTTCAACAAAAGAATTCTTTTCTGATGGTCCCAAAGGGTTTGAATGCATTTTGGACCTTTGTGTATGCAGCTGAGAGCGCCAATTAGCTTTTTTCTGCTTTTTGGGACTAATTCGGGCCCTGAAAAAGTGTAGCATTTCTTAGTATCGCCAAATTCAATAAAAGTAGCGCCAAA
>Ga0126336_10001021_pt1 | contig 13553 bp, 5 predicted proteins | sample SidCmetagenome_FD_92530 | JGI IMG/M metagenome (GOLD analysis project Ga0126336, IMG submission 92530) | Coral microbial communities from El Islote,Puerto Morelos, Mexico - Siderastrea C C metagenome | ecosystem: Host-associated > Invertebrates > Cnidaria > Coral | place: El Islote,Puerto...
CGAAAGAACGACCCATGGCCGCTATTTTTGGAAGGTTGCGGACTCATGCGGACCGAAACTTAAATCTTCGCGGTAAATAGTTATTGTAAACTTGTCTAAAAATAACAAAATTTTGGATTTATCAACTGACTTGATAAGGTAAATTGGCCACCTTAAAGAGATTGAAAGCTGACGTTTCGAGGGTTAGCCCTTCGTCAGAGCTCTGACGAAGGGCTCAGATAACGCTCGAAACGTCAGCTTTCAATCTCTTAACGGTGGCCAATTTAACTTTTCAACTCAGTTGATAAATCCAAAATTTTGTGTTTCGCGTCCCCACCGACGCAGCACCACAGTTTCTTTAGAAACTAACCCCCTTGCTTGTTTATCTAAAAATAACCTTGTCTGTGAAAACACCGTGACGTGGGCTTAGTATGGGAGTTGCACGCTTCGGGTTATGCACAGGCTCCTGCTACTGAGCAATACTTTCCTGTGATGCTGTTAACTTTTACAATTTTGAAAAAAAGCAGATCTATTTTACTGGTGTTTTTGTCTTTATTTGTAGGCACGTTTGTATGAGTCAAAACCACTGAAGGAACAAGAACTTAGAAAGTCCTTGTCTCAGATGTCGCTAGAAGAAAGGAAAATGAAGAAAATCAGTCAGAAGAATTCCACGAGAAATAAAGTTGTATCTGCTGCAGCAACTGAAGGCACAACTAGGCAACAAACCAATGAACGCTCGGTCAAGAAAACAGAAGGTACTACTTATTTCGCTTGTTTGTGTTCAGCTCCAAATAAACTAAACTGTTTGGATACAAAGTAAATTGAATTAAAAAGAAATTGTTTTCTTTGCAACTGGCTTGCATTCTTTAGAATTGGTTCTTCGTAGTGATTATGACCAGTGAAAATTTTAGCTTTATACTTGAACAGCTTGTATGAAATGGACTTGGATCGGTAACGTGACACTTATCAAGAAAAAACTATGAGTGAAGTGTTACCTTAGTAACAGATTGGCAACTCAGGCCTGCCTAGCAACCGTTTCGGTAGGCTTTTCCCGCCCCCTTCCCCCCCTTCCATTTTTTTGCGCTCGCCCCAATTTTCGCGCGGACAAAAAGCGAAAAAAGCCTCGAACGGGCGGAAAAAGCCTACAGAAACGCTTGCTAGGCAGGCTAGGAAAACGGACAAGGGGTTTTCCACTAACAAGGTTGAGGATTGATATTGTTAAGTTTGGGGGAGCAATGTGGGTAGGATGTTATGGCAGTTGCGGCTTCATCCTGCACAGTTATACACGTAATTAATAAACGTACACCCATAAAAGTCTGCAGTTAAAAACATTTTACGTTCCGACAAAGCCTTTGTGTGCAACCGATCAGGAAGAGAGGAGATGAGGTAAGGCTCATCCTGCACGCGCTCATGTTGAAAGGCCTACATTTACGTATTTTATGCTTATTAAATTCAGTTCAACAGCTTGAACCAAAAACTAACTCCCAGGCTCCAAAAGGTGGCCGTCTACCAAAGACACAGCTGAATGGACTGGACCCGCGCCCGCAGCCCCAGCCACTAGTGGGACCCAGGCCCATGAAGAAATACACGGGCAACGGACAGGCGCCATTGAATAAAAACCCTACCGGCGTAGTAAGTTAGAAGTCTTGACAGTCTGTCTAATGTGATTGTCCGGGTGAGAGTAGTCCTTAGAACAAAGCCTTCTTTAGCAGGGGAGGTGAAGGGGAACTTGTATTTCTCTCCTTCCCCTCCCCAAGAAAGGAGTTGTTGTTACTGTTATCGGGAGTTGGTGAATGTTTTTTTTTTCATTCTGCACTTTTTGTTCTCTGCATTCACGATAGGAATCAGTGGTTACAAAGAGGTAGATGTTAAAGTCATCTTCTCTTTCTTTTCAGACCCCAAGTGCAATTGACAGATTCAACCCACCTTTATCAAGGTCCACTTCCACGTTTAGCGACACAGCTCACTTCACCACCAGTAATCCGTCCTTGGTCAGCGGTCGCCAGTCTCCCGTGTATGTTGCTGTTCCGGTAGACAGACCACCCGTGAAAGTTAAACCCAAGACGCACATTTCTACGCAGGACACAGTAGACATATCCACAATTAACGCGCTGAGAAGCAAGCTTCTAAATGTGGACGATCAGGGGTGGGTACAGCCAAAAGTTAAAACTATAACAAAAAGCAACATAGAAAAAGTACTGCTCTATAGATTTCATTTGAATGGGAGTTCTTTAGAATTTCATCCATAGTCTCAAAAGCTAGAACCTCCTTAAACAGCACCTTAGGAAAGTACTGTAGATATTTCATATGAATGGTCACTGAAAAGTTGTAACCACCGCACAGGGTACCAAACAAAGTATCTACGTAATACGCCCTGAATCACGTGGTGGTAGTATCGCCGGAGGAGCAGATGAATCAAGTGTTTTCACAATATATTTTTATTACAGTCATATCTGTAGGAAGCGAGCATCCATTGCCAGGAAAGGTGGTCTCCTAGGAGAGATGGTCGCTTACAAGAGATGTCAAATCTAGTGATTTGATTGAAAAAGTTAAAAAAAAAAGTAAATAGGAAAAAAAATTGGTATCGTGGTCGAGTAATCACTTGAAGTGGTCATTGATTACGAGAGCTAATGGGCCAGGGAGGTCTAACTATATTTGTCTCTGTTTTTGACAGGACATTGGTAACGTACGCTTTACAGAACCAAGATGAAGAGGTAGCAATATTAACTTGAAATAGTTTTTCTCATTAATAATGGCCATAGTTGAGAGAATTTGATGTTTCATCAAGACTGTCTTTTATTGGGCGGTTTTCTCAATTCTCACATGTCTGCTTAACTGACGAAATACGATGTTGATCATTAGAGTTTGGTAGTACATAGAGACAGCATTCCCAATTTATTATTTTCTTTATTCCCATGCACTGACGGCTTGAAAATGTGCTCATATTATAAAAAGCAATGCAATGTTGAACACTAGACAGGGTTCTATCTAGGATTTATCGTTACGGGGAGAGGTCCCGAGTGGCCGAACGCCACGAGCCTCTTAGGGGAGGGAGCCTCCTAGGGAATTTTTTTGAAATGAATATGCGCTGAGATGCAATCTGATGCATTTTTAGACAATTTTGAGATAATGTTACAGTGGTATTTTATTTTATTTGTCATATAGTGTTCTTCGACAGGGAATACTTACTTCATGTGCACTGACCTCGTCGCGTCTGGATGATTTTTCCGATGCAGTTATTTGTATACTGTAATCATAACAATATTTTTGGTGGGGAAGCTGGGCATTTTGGGGGGAAGCTTCTATCCCTCAAATACCCTAGATAGAACCCTGCTAGAAATTGGTAGTACATCAAGACGAAAATCCCCTATTTGATTTTATTCTCTATTCTCCACACCCTTCCGCTAAACATTATATTGATATTGGAGGGAAGAGATTAGATTTTCATCATTTTTCACTCGATATTTAATCCACCAGCCTTGTCCAAGCAGTAGTGGCAGTGAGAAGAATGGTGAGCCCTTAGTTAGAGGGCATGCTCAATTCAACAGTCCGCAGAGAAAAAGGCATGAATCCAAAGGTGTTACTATGGCAACTGGATTGATTCCCTGGGAAGACGAGAGCATTCATCATGTTGGTTTTGTCACTGGAAAACATGGCCGCAAGTCGCAGTCTCCTGTTGTATCGCCCGGTAGGTTACAAATGAAGTGGACTGGATAAGTGGGAAGTTACGAGGAAAGGCAGTGTATGATACTGTTAGCAAGTTTTTGAGAAACTCAAACACGTGCTTAGATACATGTGAACTGGCTAACTGTGGGGGGAGGGGGATGGCAATGGATACAATTCAGGGAGACTTGAGAATAAACCTTAGATGATAGGAAGCCCAACAATAATTCTTTGATTTTGTGGAACACTTTTCTAAAGATGTCAGGATTTATGAGCAAATCCGTACAAGAATCAAACAAAATCGCAAATGAGCAGCACAGCTCAAGAAATCAAATTCGCTCTTCTTTTGCATGGTGGTAGCCCTTAGTAAGTTTACAAACGATGTATAGTTTTTCCTTGAAATAGCTCTTCATTTCTAAGAAAAGCAAATAAATCCATTTCCAGCTCTATGCTCGATTTGATGAGACCAAGAACGGTTGAAATTCCTTCATGTTCACTTGACTCGCGTATCAAAACTGCTGAACTGGGAAAAGCTGTATAAAGATAATTTTCTGCTTATTTTATTAGATTTCAAGAAGAAGTGATTGTATATTGTTATCATAGAGAGATTAGTCAGTTCAAAAGCCATGAACACTAAGATAAGTCTTAAGTTTAGAAAATCATAAGGTTTGGACGAGGAAGAGTCATACAAAAAATTGGTAATATTACAGCCTTCCCCAGTTCAATAGTTTTGATACGCGAGTCGAGTGAACTTGAAGGAATTTTAAACCTTCCTGGTCTTGCAAAATCGAGCTTAGAGCTATGAACGGAGGTTTTCGTTTTTCTCAGAAATAAAAAGTTATTTCAGTCAAGGAAAAAACTACACAGCGTTTGTATACTTACAAAGGGCTACCACCATGCAAAAGAAGAGCGAATTTGATTTTTCAAGCTTTGCCGCTCAATGTTTAATTTTTGTACGGATTTGCTCTTATAATAATAATAGTAATGATAATAATAGGCTTTATTTAAGGACGGTAAACACTTGGCAGTAGTAAAAAAACACTGATAACTTCGTGGCCCTCGCTAGAATTACAAATTAAGCGGTGAGAATGGGTAACTAAGGCGGAGGTGGAAACGGATTACAATGTCTACAAATCTGAAACTTTCGGGTTTCAAACAGAACTTGTTTTCTTATTAAAATGCAGACTCGTTCATTTATATTTCGTAGCCTCAGGTGTTTAGGTTTTGCCTGTAATAACAACAGACTCCCTGTAACTGAGTAATATATATATACTTCATCTTCTCTCTTTAGGAATAGTCCAAATCGGTCAAGTGCTGGGTGAGGAAGGCCCCATTTCTGGTGATTCAAAGAGGACTACTGGGCGTCACAAAGCTCCTGAAAGTCCCCCCAGGAATCCAGAACCAGGTATGCTATTCCTTGTAACTGTGGGACTTAAAGCATTTAGTTGGAACATTTGTACATTAAAGAAGGTCTAAAATGAGCTTTGGAAATCCCACGTCCTGCCTTTGTTCAGTAAACCCCAATCTGCGTTGGAATGGTGCAAAATGATTGATTTGCTGTTGTCATGTTCATTCGTGGACAAAAATATTTGAGACAAATGCAAAACTACGCGGTTATTTCTTTGTCTACTGACTGAAAGCACAGACAAGATCGTAAAATGCTTTCTTCCCTCCTTCAGTGTTGTTTGGAAGGTCTGCCAGACAGGTTTTTAGAAAATTTCGGCAGCAAAACGTTGATGAGGGGAAGACGGTAACAGTTGTCCGAGATTGCAAAGAGCTCGATTGTTTTCTGCGTCCCGTCTACAAGAGTTTTCTTTCTTGAAAGGAGATATGTCCGAACAAGTCTCCATTTTGGTCAGACAAAACCGAGACATGTGGTCGGACGTGTTTTTAAATTATGGAAGTCTTTTTGAAATAATTATTTCTTATCATTACTTACTTTTTATTTGGTAAAAAAAATTGTCTGGACATAATGTCCGACCATAGTTAAGATTTCGTCGGACGTGGCCGATTTTAGTCGGATGTTGTCCGATGACCGACAGTTATTTGCAGCTCAGACCTGTTTTGACCTACATTATAGCAGTCTTAGGAGCACAACTTGTCTTTCCAGGAGCCGCTCCTTCAACCATTTCACTGACATTCCAGTTTGATTCTGGTGTCTCACCTCGCGAACAAAGCTCTTCGCCGCCACAAAGGCAACCTGTCTTCCCTCCGCAGCTGAAGAACTTCTTCAGGCCGCATGGACCTCCGCACAGATAACACAGATCAATGCAATGACTTATCGGCAGCAACAGTCCTGTTTCTTTCTTCAACTGGAGAACGTCTGCAGCTTCAGTATATGGAGCACCGCACAGAAAGAACAGATTCAAAAAATACAGTGAGTGCACCGATATAACGGTATGTCCCGTTCCAAAGCATCCATTGCCTTGTTAAAAACTGCCTTACAGGAGAAACGACTGGCTTCACAGTATCTGTTTGTTATATTAGGAGTTACGTTAGCTGACGCCCGAGTTCTTTTTGTCGGGATTGCACTGCAACGTACCCATATCCATAGTCCGAGGAACACATACCTTGGCCGCTAAGTGTGAATCCAGTATCATTATCAGAGCCCGTGTTCCTTTTGTTCAGCACCAAGGAAGCGGAAAAGCGATTGGTCTCGGCGTGTAGGCTCTGGTAACGAGTTTGGTGTGAATCTCGTCTCCGAGAATTGACTGAGATTGCAATTATCGTCAGAGGTGTCGCTAAGTGACATGATATATGCTTAAACGACAAGCTTACGTAATAACTTTCAGTGTGTTTAAGAGTGCTTGGCGATTTACTGATGAGATAACAAGAACAACAGATGAGATAGCGAGAACAATTTGGACACAGCTCAGAAACGCTTAAAGGTTTTTCATGACTGTCGTCCTAAACTAAGATCTTTCGAGACTTCCCTATCACGAGAGCCGGAAAAAGATATTAACCTATTCTGTTGCTAGACTACCAGCAGACTTCCTATTTTCCTTAGATCAGATCCTACGCGAGAGCGGGAATGCATAAATTCTGGAAATCAACGGTAAAAACAAGGAGGGAATGGCGGCTTCGTCGCTCAACGCTCGAGCCTCGATCTTTTCGCGATGTATTTGTGCTAAAAAAGTAAGAGAAGATAGATGCCGCTCTCAGTATATTTTGTGACAGGAAAATTTTGTCCCATGAAATTTTGGCTTTTTTTCGTGATGTTTTTCGTAATGCGAAAATTTGATGTCGCGGAAAAGGGAGGTCGATTATTTATTAGCAGCAAGGCCCAGTTCAAACGTCGAACTTTTCATGTGCCAAACCTAATGTAAATTAGCAAAAACAAATCTTTAAATTATTGTTTCTGTAATTATGTAATTCAACTCGTGTCAACTTGGTCTAAGTAAAGTAGAGCCACCAGACTAGCGCTAATAGTTTTTAAACATGCATTGGGTCAAATTTTATATTTATTTATATTTTTGTATGTTTTCGCCTTTATATTTTAGCACCGTTTTTACCACGTGAATAAAATGAATTTTCTTTGTAGTCTTTTAAGTCGTATTTTTATATGGATAGTGTTATGTTCTATCAGTTCGAAGGGATGCATGACGGTTGATTCGTTGAAAGTGAACAACTCAACACACATACAGTGATGAGAGGCGGCTGTATTCGCATGATAAGGGGTTGCCAACTTTTTTGATAGTCACAAAAGCCAACTCGTATTTTCAACACGAGTTTATTTTCCCACGTGAAGGCAAATTCACATAAAGGGCTTCTCGGGTAGGACATGCGAGAGGGCGTGGGTAAAGAAGCGCCGCTAGTAGTATGGCCGCTGATGTTTGTTTTTTTCACTTTTAAATTACCACACCGCTTCGTCATCCACTGTGCATTATTAGAGGACTTACCCTTGGCCTAGCGAAATCTGTTTGTTTTATTCATTGCAATAACAATTTTTGATGCATAAAGACAAGTGAATGCAAAATTTATTAGCCGGTTGAAAATTAATATGGTAAAGTATAAACTTCCTTTTCTATTGAAGATTTCATTGTTTTTATCTCGGCGGTGCAAAGAGGTTTGGCTTTCAGTTTTTTGTCTGGGTCAGGCGCGCGTTATTTCCCGCTATTAGAGACGTCATTCGTGTGTCTGGGCTCAAATAAGAAACTGCTGTGGACCAATCACATTGCACGTTTCACACAGTGTATTATGTAAGTACTTTGTAGCCAGCACGAAAACAAACCGAACAAAATGAACTGTTATGACGAATTTATTGCATTCATGATATGATAAATATACTGACTGGCTTGTAGAAACATAACCAGCCTTCAAGAATTAAGACGTACTGATTAGTAAAATATAGATTTCATCTTTCACGAACCACGTGGTTTGCTTAGCAGAGTGTCTTTCGGTCTTCGAAACATAACTAGCCTTTGCAAATTAACATCGAAGCCCCGAGACCACCTGGGTTTGAATTCAACTATTAGTCACCGATTGTCTCAAACGATTGATAGAGGAGGCAATTGGCATTGACCGCATTATTGGCTTCAAGTTGTCTTCCGCTTTTAACGACAAAACCAGACTTTGCAATTTCAGTAATACGGAAACAACAACAACAACAAAAAATAGGAGAATTGAAATATTCAACAGGAGGTATTGCGATCGGATTTTTTTTTTCAAAAGGGAGTTATTTAAGGAAGAAATCAAACAAGAAAAAAAGGATACACATACCCAGTTAGTCCGCTAACGGGTGCATGAACACTTTGGGCTGGTAGAGGACTGTCTGGTATCCGTCTATTAACTATTAACTTTAAATTCTAGTTTCCAATCACCCGGCTTCAACTCCGGATCTTCGCGGGTGTCCTCCCGTGTCCTCCCGTGTCCTCCGGGGAAAAAATTCGTGTGCGCGCCATTTTAAAGGAAAACACGGCAAACTATATATTGTTGGAAAGGTTAACAAATTTAGATTTCGGAAAAAAAAATGAATTCCCGGTTTTTTTAATTCTGCAAAGGAAAATTGCAAAAATGACCACGCGTCGTTCAAATGATTAATGAATTAATAGGGTATCAAAAAAATTCGGCTGATTTCTGTGAAATTTGGCCTGAACATTCCTTAGATGTTGTGAAACCAAACTGTTTCGGGGATTTTTGAAATTTATAATAATTTACCCGTGGCGATCTTTAATGCAATGCGCATCGCTTATTCTTTGTGTCTCGAACTTGACAGATTAATTAAAAAATAACCAGTCAGAATATAAAAAAATGCTCACACAGTTTTGATGATTGATCCTTTGTGATTAACACTGTGCAGTTATTTTGCCAATGCACTTGGATTTGATACCCTATTAATGCAACTGAATGACACATGGTCATTTTCGTGGTTGTTTGTGATTTTCTTTTCCAGAATTGAAGAAACCGGCGATTCATACTTTTTTTTTCCCGAAATCTACATTTATTAACCTTTTCAACGATATATAGTTTGCTGTGTTTTCGTTTAAAATGGCGCGCATACGAATCTTTTCGCGGAGGACACCCGCGAAGGTCTGGAGTAACCTTAAATGGTCTCGTCCCCCCAATAATTTCGTAAACTCGCCTTTTCTGCTTTGAAAAATTCTAAAATTCGCCCAAAACTTTTCAAACATCTATTGCGCCACGGACTATGACCCTATTGAGGTATGTTTGGCTCAAAAGAAACCTCGGCGAGATAAAAAATGTGACAGCGCTGAAATAGGTTAAAGAGGAGCATTTATTCGCACTGCCCCCTTCAAAGGCGACTTGTCGTAGCTGTCATGCAGCTAATTGGTAAGATAAAGTTGTTATGTGCCAGACACCGCATTATTGGTCAAGCGAAGTGTCTTTCGCTGTTAGCAATACAATTAGCCGAGTACCGTGTGGCACTAAATTTTTGCGGGAGCTTAATTTTGCGGATTGGCGATTTCTTGTGTTTTGCGGGAACTAATTTTTGCGTTTGGAAAAGACTGGTTTTTCTTGCTGGGAATTAATTTTCGCGATTTTCTGTAAGTCGCATTTAAATAGAAATGATAACATTTTCGTTTTTTATTTGAGCACATGCAAAAGAAAGGCGGGAAAAAAAAACAGTCGAATGTAAAACAGATCAGATTAATCAATGTCACTCTATTACAGTGGATCGGCAATAGCTAGAGTACCACTTGATGTATTAGCCACCGAGTTACCGAGTTATCTATAGCGTTTTCTCCTTCAAACCAGTATTTCTGTAGATAACTTCTGCAGTAGAGTAAATTTTCGCGGAAAAAAAATTTGCGGTAATTTTATTTTGTGGGAACTTTTTCTTGCGGATCGCCAAAAACCCCCCAAAATTTAGTGCCACACGGTAACTGAAAAGAAAAGAAAAAACTCTGAATTTGCATTCAACTGTCAGTGGAGATGAATTGTCACAGTTGCTTGTTTATAAAAAGATGACAGGTGCTATTGTTCGGATTTGGCTTATTAAAGTGTCTTCTTCGCCAAGTGTAACCAGTGTTTATAAACCAAGATTTAAAGCAATAATAAAAAAAATCTTAACTCGTAGGTCAAATAAAGATGACAGCCGGTCTCCAGTAACAGTATTGGCTTAGCAAAAAATCTTACCTTGGCAACCATACCAGCTTTTGCCGTTTTGCAAGTTAAACAAAATAAACTTTAGATTTACGTGTATGCTCGTTCGCCCTGCTGTGAGGAAGATTGAGGGCTTTGTGATCTATGGCAAATTTATTATTAGACTGTGCTAATTAAGAATGGAAAAAAGATCTTCAAGTTGGTCAGTAATCATGAATTGTCGGTCCTGGTTGGTCACATGACGATAACAGATCTACTAGTAACACTGTCGGCTTAGTAAATTACAGAGATCTCAGACTGATCTTAGCAGCATCACCAACATATACCCATAACAACCTAGAGAAGGGCAGGTGGAGGCAGATTTAAATAGATCTTGTTGTCAGTAAAAGAAAAACATGACAAGCTGTCAAGCGATCAAAACTGCAGCTTCTAATACCGCAAAGGGCGGCCAAGCAACCTTTCCCGCGCGGATAGATTTCACTAATATAAATATTTCGGGCATACTGATCAATTGGGAAGGTTATTATGGCGAAATTTAACTCCTCCATGCCCTGCAGCAATTTAGAAGCGATTAAATACAAACATATGATAATATTTGACGGATGTTTTCAATAATCCGCTAAGATTGAGCACCAAATTAAATTCGAATGTTCACCTGAACGCCGGATTGTTATAACAGTGGAACAATGAACGTTGCTACAAGGGAGCTTTTACTGTAAAGGAAACCTCGTGGTAGCTGGCGCGTTAAACTATGACATCGCACGGCAATTTTTCTTCTTCATCACCCAATCAGTGTAACGAGACTCAAGAGCTGTTCTTTTTAGTGGCTTATGCTGTGTTAGGCGTTTTAATGTTAGCTGGCAATGCTTTCGTTTGTGTGGTGTTCCTTGCCGCCAAGAAATTACGCCATAACTATATGAATATTTTCCTGCTGAGCCTGTCCGTCGCAGACATGTTGATGGCTGTTCTTGTCATCCCATTCTACACAGTTCACTGCTTTCGAGACTGCTCTCATTTTCTTAGTCAACACTGCTGGCTTTTGAGGAAGGCGAGAGATTATGTACTAGGTGCTACCACCCTTAACACTTGCGCCATAACATATGATCGGTACCTCGCTATTTTGCGACCGCTGCAGTATGGCACAAAGATGACGAAACTCCGAGTTGGCGCCATTTTAGCGGCAGTGTGGGGGCTGCCCGTTATCGTAGCAGCAACACGAAACGCTTGGTACCATACAACAGAAGAACAGCACCGCCATCTTACTGTCAAGTTGTATGATATTGCAATCATCATTGTGCCCGTTATCGTCTTCCAGATTGTCATGTTATTGGTCAATATTAAAATCATCTGCAAAATCAAAAAGCATAGAAAACCCTCGTGGAGATCTTATGGTTACACATCGCCAAACCAGTTAAATCGTTTGCAAGAGGAAATTACTGACGAAGCGTCTCAACTGAAGAAGGGGACAACTTCGTGCGTGATGGTCGTTTTAACATTTGTCGCTTGTTGGCTGCCAAAAACTGTGCATAATTTTAGCTATGTTGTTGATCCTCCAAATACTTTTTTATCCAGCCCGTTATTTTTCCGAATTTGCTTTCTTTTCTTGTTCCTCCAATCTTCTTTTAATCCGTTTATTTACACTCTTTATAGAGCCCAGTTTAGACATGCTGCTCAAAATATTATTGCGAAGTGGTGTCGTTGCAAGACTTAGATCATAGTTCACGAGGAAAAACCATTTGAAACGCTTTCTGGATTTGACGTTGACATTGCTTCGTAACGTGGAACTTTCTTTCTTTTATTCTTATATTTTTTGAAAGTGGAACGATTGTTTACTTCTCAAAAAGTCATTGTAAGGTTTTTACAGCAAAGTTTCTTGTGTGCCAAGACAAAAATCACATTCTAGGCCAGAGGCAACAGTGTATGAAAAAAAATTACTCCTTCGACTAAGAATAGGTTGAAATAATAGTGGATAATCGATAACAAAAAAATTCTGATTTGGGATCCGAGGACCACAGGTTGGTGAGAGGAAACGCTGTCAAACAGTAGTTAAACAAAGTCGATTTAAAAATGAAAGTTCTGAAACCGCCGATAATTATTATTGTTATTATTATTATTATTATTATTATTATTATTATTATTATTATTATCATTATTATCGTATCTATAACAAAATGCTCGATTGTGATTATTCTCCGCGCGACTATTTGATACGTAATTGGAGGATGATCACGTGGGTGTCCAATTACAGCTGTCCAATTTGAACTTTTTATAATTGGAAAGCTGTAATCGGACAGTTACACTGCGCGCGCGTCAATCAGGTGCACTGAAATGGGTTCTTTTTATAGCTGTTTCTCCACTGCCTGCAAAATTGATAATTAAAAATATATCCCCGAAGGGCACGTAGATTTTGTAATCTTGCATTTTGATATAGATACGATTAATTGGTAACAGGACTTCGTGTCGTACAATTCAGGGATAATCGTGCTCGTAATTTCAAATCGTCCTCGCGCTACGCGCTCGGCCGATTTAAAATTGCTTGCCCGATTACTCCCTGAATTGTACTTCACTCAGTCCAATTACCATTACTTATTATTATGATGATGATGATGATGATGATGATGATGTTATATTAGTGAGAACACGTCTTGGTGCACTAAAAGTTAAAATAGCGCACGTAGGACACGAACGTAACCTACGGCACTAATATATGTAAAAATTTAAAACCCTACAAAAGTTACAGGAAGAAAAAGAGGCTATGTACAGTTAGGGACTGTGCAATAATTACCTGGAGGGGGGGTGGGAAACCAGAGGCGGGGTGGGAAACCAGAGGGGGTGGCATAGGGGAAAATCACAACTAGAGAGAGGGGGGTTGCATGTAAAATTTAATACTTACAGGGGGGGCATTACTTTTTTCACTCAAATATTCATACTTGCTTACACTGGAATTAAACTGGGAAAATATCAACTCCAGGTGCTTTGATCTCTGAACTGTCTGATTATTTAATATTTTCCTATCTGTCATGCAGTAGGAAAGGAATGCCTCTTATATATTAAAACAAATCTACTTTATTGGCACCAGGAATGCTGTTAAAATTAGTTTGGATTTTGATTATGTTTGGGGGAAAATACCACCGGAAAAAAGGCTAAAAATGGCATTTCCGAGCGTCTAGGTTTTGAAATTTTCTGGGGGAGCATGCCCCCATACCCCCCGAAAAGCTCGCACGTTCGGCGCTTTCGCAATTGCCTCGGTTATCAGAAAAGTCTGGCTACGGCCCTGACACTATGATGTTATTCAATGAAAAAGAAAGATGCCAATGTAGGATAGCCTACATTGTATTATAATTAAA